>ODAI011150080.1_pt1 | contig 15585 bp, 15 predicted proteins | sample 1539321 | NCBI WGS metagenome assembly ODAI01 (sample SAMN02144231, study PRJEB22623) | gut metagenome | biome: sheep rumen | host: Ovis aries | place: New Zealand
GCGGTAGAAACCGAAAGCAGCGGCGGCATTACCTTCGCAACCCTTCGCAAATATGCGGAATGCGGTGTCACCTACATCAGTGTAGGCGCACTCACCCATTCGGTAAAAGGGCTTGACCTGAGTTTGAAGGCGTGCGAATAAAGGGAACAAACCGTTTTTTACAGACACGGACCACTGGGCGAAAGTTCGGTGGTCTTTTTCTTTTCACCAGAAAGGACCAGCGCATCTTTATAACTGTTGTAGCTGGCCAGAATCTTAAGCGGATGCTATCAGCTGGACAAACAGAAGAACGGCCATCCGGTGTGGTTCTCTCCTATAACCAAGCAGGTTTTCAAGATGAGCAATCGCGGCGGAGAGGAAAAGAGAAACCGCAATTCACTGTTATTTAGAGAATTGTGGGTTACCTTACTTGATTTGACTTGAAAAATCGTCAGAAAATGCCCTACAGCATGCCCGAAAATTGCGTTTTTCGGCTCGAAAAGGGTAAATTTCCACAAAAAAGGAGGAGTTATGCGCTATTTATCCATCATATTTTTGCTTTTTGCCGCTGTTTTTGCGGCGAATGCGGAATTCACAACCTGCCATTGCGACTGCCACCGAAGTGGCTTTGATGGCTACTGCAATTGGTGCGCTGACTACCACCGTAAAGACGAATGCCACTGTGACTGTCACTCAAATAGAGCAGTCACCTACTGCGCCGACTGCCGGCAATGGCATGAGCTGGTGGAGCGGGTAGGGCAAGAGGAAGCCCATAAAGACGCTAAATGCACGCACCGATTCGAACGGTCCGTACACCCCCAGCAGAAGAAAACGACACCTCGACAGCCTCAACATAGTAACGGCCGCTCCGCAACTCGTTCGCTGCATCGGTGATCTCTGCCACATAGCCAGCATCGCAGAACGGCACCAGCCACCCCTTAAACGAGCCCTCATACCCGGTATACACCTGGCTTTTGTACAGGTTGCCCGCTATGGTTTGGAGGCTCGCTTTGTCTCTACCTCCCGGAAGATTTAGCTTTATTGTCTCGCCTCCGGGTTTCCCTACTGTGGCTGTAATCTCACCGCCATTCATATCCTTAGCCTTAACCTCCACGTATAGGTCTTTGTCTGTTTCGTCCCTCCATTTCAGTTTTAGCCCGTCCCGGCAGATGTTCCGCTGCATGCTGTAGCGTGCTACCCCGTTGGTGTGCGTGTACTGTGGCACGATGTTCAGCACACCGCCACTGATGAAGATGTTCGGCTTGCCTTCCTTCTGTATCTGGTCCATGAAGTCGTAAGCGGTGGCGTTGACAAAGCGGAAAGTCTTGTACCCGTAATCGTACAGACAGTTGAGATTCAGCGGCTCACCCAGTCCCTCGGAACGTATGTAGGCGTTCACCTCGCCCAGGACATAGTCCAACAGCTGTTTGAGGGTCACGTTGGTCTTCTCGCCGTTCGGGATGTCCACCCTTCGGAACACGTAGAGCGGATCCTCGCACTCAATGGTGAGTTGGTTGTCGTCGAGGGCTACGCTTTTCACGAACCCGTCGAACTCCTGGCGGTTGTCGTCATCGTAGCCCAGGGCGATGGACACCCTCTGTCCCTTCTTGACGTTCTGGACGAACGCCAGCGGGTGGAAATGCGACACAGCGGGGCAGATGATAGTGGCAGTGTCCGACAAGCTCTTCACATCCTTGCGGATTTTGACGGAGGTCAGGAGCGGCAGAACCATGCCGCCCACAAGACACTGGTCCGCTACGACAACAAGTGGTGGGATGCGATGGGCAACGAGGTAAAGTAAATGCGTATTATTCTTCAATAGTAGGTTCTTCCCCCCGACGGGGTAGCGGTCTTCGGGCAGCTACTTTTTTTGTGGTAAATGCTTAAAAATAAACAAAAAAGATAGCGAAAAATATATGAAAAATGTCGCATAATTCAAATATAATTGCTATCTTAGTAGTGTAATCAAAACGTTACACGGACTGCCACGAAGGCAGAAACAAAAAACCGATATTCAAAATGAAAGTTGAGGTTTCAATTTGGATTGTCAAGGTTACCATAAACATCGAGCTTAGACTCCGAAAGTTGTTTAGAAAGTAACGAAGACGGGGCGAAAGGTTGAAAAGGCAACCCCGAACCCTTTCGGTTTTTGGCAAAATTAAGCATTATGGATGAAAAGAAAAACACCCGAGGTGGCAAAAGAGAAGGCGCGGGAAGAAAGAAAACAACCGAGAAACGCATTATGTTCGGCGCTTCTGTCGAGGTGGCTGCAATAATTGAGCGGTTAGAAGGCAGTAAAAGTGACTACATCAATAAGGCCATTCTCGCTTACGCAAAACTCAATAAATAGCCTAATTTTCAATCGGGTTTTGTATATTTGTAGATAATTGTCTATATTATGAGTGCATTATCTGAAATACGGGAGGCCATCCAGGGCATAGCGTATCTGTTTTTTAATTGTACCAAACCATTTGACGTGAAATTGCCAACACATCACGTATAAAAGATTACATCTTAAGGCTTTTCCTATAATTAGAGAAATCTAAGAAGGTCAACTTCGGGTGAGTGAACAATGTACTCGGCTCGAAGTTTTTTGTTTATTAGCAATAAAGCATACTCGATTTTTTCGCATCAGCCCGCAAGGAGGCGGGCAGTCAGGACACTCTTTCCATGAAGTGGTAGACAGCCTCTACTACGGAAGCACATGCCCGTGCTGTGCGGGCATACAGGACGCCAGCCTCAACATCTCGCTCGACGAGGACATGCTGGCCGAGGTGCTGGAGGAGATTTACAACGAGAAGGTGAAACCCGCAGAGGGCGAGATACCGCGCAAGTACTACGAGGCAAGCCGCGAAAAATTCGAGGAAGCCACCGCTCAGGGCATGGCGCAGAGCAAGAACCCGAACATAGCCGACGACAAGGAGTTCCTGAAGAAGTACCGCCACAGCATAGACGTGTTCAGCGCCTTCCGCAGTCACGCCTACGCCAAGCGACTGGCAGACGAACTTTACGACTCGGAGGGCAAACTGCGCCCGTTCGAGGAATGGTGCAAAGCCACCGAGAGCATACAGAGCCACTTCAACAAGAACTGGCTGCAGACCGAGTACAACACCGCCGTGCTGAGGGCAGAACAGGCGGCCGACTGGCGGCACTTCGAAGACAACAAGGAAGACTTCCCATGCCTGAAATGGATGCCGACCTCGTCCGCTACCCCACGGGAACAGCACAAGGCCTTCTGGGACATGGGGCTGACCCTGCCCGTAGACGACAAGTTCTGGGACAAGCACCACCCTGGCGCCCTGTGGAACTGCAAGTGCTACCTCGAGCCTACCACCGCAGAACCCACATCGAAGAAGCGCATACCGAAGGAGAAGGACGCACCAAAGCCCGCCAAAGGACTAGAGAGCAACCCCGGCAAGAAGGCGGAGATGTACAGCCGCAACCACCCATATTATCCACAGCCACAGACCTGCATTTGGCTAAAACTCGCCAAAGGCGGTGCGGAGGCTAGGCTTGGCAGGTTCTTCAATGCCGAGGAGGTGAAGTGCCCTGGGGATTGTAACGAATGCGATTACATGCTAACTAAAATAACAGGAAATAAAGAGACAAATAAAAAACTATACGAAAAAATGAAGCTGGACAAAAATTATAAAAATGTAGTATTCGACCCAAAAACAGGAGGACTTAAGGCTGAACATATTAGGCACAAATCCACATCGAGGGGTGATAAATTCTTTCTCTCTGAAAATGGAGGGAAAGGATGGTCAGGTAACCAATTAGAAAAGAAATGCCTAGATACTTTATTCGAGGGGGGTCATTCTTGTATACTTTTAGAGGAAAAGAAATGCGTAGTAAAAGGGTATGAATTAACCGCCCTGGACATCATGATTGACGGTATTAGGATGGACATCCGATCCGTAACATCGGATTCAAAAGACTATAGGAACCGTGTGACAACGAAAAATAAGCAATTGATATCATGGAATGACAACAATAAAACCGACCACGCAGACTCAATGTGCTTATACTTTCACGACCCCGCTTTGTACACTTACGAAAAAATGAAAAATACTATTAAAGCGGCGCATAGATATATGAATCGGGGAGATAGATTTGATTTGAAACACATCTACGTGGTGATAAGAGGGGAAAAAGAGGTTCTAAGATTTGATTTATAAAAGAAAAACGGCCACCGCTGGACGAGGTGGTCGTTTAGAACTTTTTTGGGCCCGCACACAATTACTTGCGTACTTGCATTGTTCACGCCACAAAGTTACACAACAATTTTTTAACCTGGCAATTCCAGTCCATGTTTTTAAACATAAAACTGAAAATTATGAAGCAGACACAGAAATACAGGCAGTTGTCGCTATTTGACAATTTGGCGGGGGGGGGGGAAATCTTTAGAGCCGTTTGAGACTCCCGAAGAGGAGCAGGCGTCCAAAAGGCTGAAGGGAGGCAGTCAGAACCCCATCGTCTTCCACGATTACGAGAGCTACGTGGCCAAGTTCAAGGATGGACCGAAGACCACCGACGACAAGACCATGGGCGAAATTGTTGCAAACATAACACCAACCGCAGATGTTATAAAAGTCATCAGGACCATCTATAACTTCAAAGCGGCAGAAGAGCAACCGTGGGAAAAAGAGAGCAGACTCTTTTTTCGTATAAAATAAGCACACGAACATCAACAACTTACGAAAATATCTTATTTTTGCAAACCGAACATATCACATAAATCTTAGACAATGAATATCTTCCAACTCGCCAAAAAGGTAGCTCCATTTGTTAAACCTTACAAATGGATGGTGGTAGCCACCTTAATTATGACCCTTATCGGCTCGTCGATAGCCCAGGTAAACGCCATCGTGCTAGACTGGACGGTAGACCAGATAAACAACCTTGTAAATATAGAAAAGGTAGAATGGGGAGCAAGAGCCATCGAAATAATGGGATTTATATCGATAGTTCTGTTAGGGAAAGAAGTATTATCGGCAATAATCACCTACCTGCAGCGCTATTTTGGCGAGAAAATGCGCATCTTAGTATCGAAAGACCTTGCACAGGCCATCATCGACAAGGTACTAACCTTCAAAGTAGCATTCTTCACTGCCAACAACAACGAAGCCGGCAAGCTCCAGACCCGAATAGACCAAGGAGTGGCCAGCTTATCGAGCACCGTGCAGAACGTATTCATCGACTTGCTGCCCATGTTCACCAGCGCTATTTTAGCGCTAATCCTTATGTTTTCGGCCAACGTGAAAGTCGGTTTCACCGCACTCGGCATCCTGCCCATCTATTTCTACATCACCTATCTTCAAGCAAAGAAGCTAAAGGGATGGCGCAAAGAGATGCGTGGATTCCGTGAGAACAAGAGTCATGGCATTATGAACATCATAGAGTCCATCAACGTCATCAAATCGTTCAACCGCGAGCAAATAGAAAGCGACAAGCAGTTAGACATACAGAAAAAGCTGACCGACAACCAAATGAAGACACGCAGTGTGGTATTTTTCTTCTTTGGGTTGAAAGGATTTGTCCAACAAATCGGCACCGTACTCATCATCATCCTTACAGCCTACCTCGTACTGACCCACGAGCCGGGGATGACCATCGGTAAAATCATGTACCACGTCATGCTGTTCAGCAATGTGGTAGCCCCAATCATGCAGTTGCAGCGTGTATTCGACGACATGAACGACGCCCTTATCTACGCAGAAGGCTTCTTCGACATTCTTGATTCAGAAAAAGACGTTGAGCCAACAGGCACCTACAAGCCAGAAAAGATAGAAGGCCACATAGAAATAAGCGGGGTTGACTTCACCTACCCTAACGGGACCAAAGCCCTGCACAACATCAACATGGACATACAAAGTGGCAAAATTACAGCATTTGTAGGCTTGTCGGGCGCAGGAAAAAGTACCATCGTCAACCTGCTGGACAAATTTTACGAGCCAGACTGCGGCAGCATAAAGTTGGACGGAGTTGATTTGAAAGACTACGACACCCAGTACCTGCGCGAGAACATCGGCCTGGTATTGCAGAAAAACCACATCTTCGACGGCACCATAGCCGAAAACATCCTCTACGGCGACCCTAGCGCCACAATGGAAGAGGTATACGACGCCGCCCGCAAAGCCTACCTCTACGACCAAGTGATGGCACTACCCGACCAGTTCAACAGCAAGGCCACCCTACTATCGGGCGGCCAGCAACAGCGCATAGCCATAGCCCGTATGTTCTTGAAGAACCCGCCAATCATCTTCCTCGACGAGCCAACGGCTAGCCTCGATGCCGTGGCAACCGAGCAGATAAAGAACAGCATTGACGCTATTAAGAAAGACCGCACAGTAATCATAATATCGCACAGCATTTCACAAATCATCGATAGCGACATCATCTATGCATTACAGAACGGCCGAGTAGAGCAAGGCGGAAATCCGGACGAGGTATACAAGCAAGGCGGCATCTACAAAGAAATTGTAGACGCATCGGCCCGCAGTCTGAACATCGAAAAAATTGCAAAAACCGTAAACGGATAGACGAATTTACGCAAAGACAAGACTCTCGATACACCATTTAACACAACAATAGAAAGACAGTCACGCATCGATATATACAACCTAATGAGCGGAGAAGTGAATAAAAGTTGGGAGCAAAACAGAAATAGACCAGCAACTAACCAATGGAATCTACACCATCCGTATAACGAACGAAAGAGGAGAGAAGAGTCTGATGCTGATTAAGAAATAAAAGCAACAGCGTACAAACAGAGAAGAATCGTAGGAACAACCCTACGACTCTTCTTTATTTTTCTAATAAATTACAGTTACTCCTGAACAAAATTCACGCAACCGCCTACATCTCCAACAGAAAAAACAATTTCGGCCGAACGGGCAGATCCGTTGTTCTCTTTCACAATCACGGAATACTCTTTACCTCCATTCTGCGAAACAATCCAAAACCAATCGCATACCTCATCTTTACTATTAGCAGGACAAAGTGTGTCAGACTTCGCATTAGACTTGACAATTTCGTATTCTAGGCCATCTGTCAGTTTCCCATACTTTTTATATGAAACTACACCGCGGATGTATCTGCGCAGACATTAAAATATGTAATCCAAGGGTTGTAATTCTTACATTTCAATTTATATTCACCACCTGAATTTGGAACTTGGATTGTGACAGCACTTTTATAATCCGCTCCATCATATTCCCAAATAACAGGAGACCAATTGCCTACTGAATAATCATCCTCACTTTCATCATCGCTACTACAGGCAAATCCGAAGAACACAGGCACAGCAAAAAAGAGAAATTTCAGAAAATCACTTGTCATATATTCATACTATTATCATAATTATTTATAATGTAAAGTTAACAAACAGTATGATAAAATTGTATACTAATAATATATATTTCTCACTTCACAACAGCACGCACACTCAGACCCCAGCAGCGGAATATTGTGTCACTTTCGCTATCGAAGTAATACAAGTCTGTACTTATTATGCCGATATCGCCGAATTTGAGGAAGCAGTACGCTGAGTGCGAGACATTGAACTCCTCGCAAAGCGAAGACGACCAAAAGCCACCATAAACACCATCACTATAGAGTTCCGTACCAAGACGGATACCAGCGGCAGGCAAGAAGATTTTGTTACCGTTAGCATGCGAAATGCCAATACGACCAGCAATGCCACTTCCGTTGAAGTCGTCTGTCCACTTCCACTCGCAACCATCAAGCAACTCTTTCTGTTCTTCTTTGGTCGGCATTCTCCAAGCACCGCCCCAGTTCGCAGTCGCAGCATCATCATCAGCCTCCAATACAAGAATGTTGTCAGGGGAGTCGAACTTACTATTGGTTGATGTCCTATATTTTAAGCATTCATCGAGCCAACCTTCGTCATCTACTGTACAATACTTGTAAGTTTTCCAACCGTAATCCACTTTCGGCTTAGTCTCAGCCCAGGCGAAATAGTCGCCGTATTCAGCCGGCTTGGTCGCGCCAACATTGTACGCTGCCCATTTGGTTCCACTCTTCAAGCCGAGGTCAACGTAAGTGTAGTTTCCCACCTTACCGCTTACGGTCACGCCCATATCCACAGAAGATAGGATTTCTATGTTGTCTTCCATATCGTCGCTTGCGTTCACACCTATGTTTTCGGGAGTTTCAGTTTCCTCCTCGTAGTTAACCTTCTCCACATTCCCGACGTCGAGTTTTTCCACCTTTCCGTCGTTAGGTTTCACGCACATGTTGGTCACAAAAATAGCAGCAGACACCAGCAAGGCAATTGCTAACGCCAAGAATACCGGTTTCTTCATATTTTCTTTCTTTAAATTCGTTATTTTCTAATCAGTTTGAACGACTGCCTGCCCACTGTCAGTACATATACACGCCCTTGGTGGTTGGCAGGGCAACATTTCTCAAAATTAACCTTTTCTGTGCTTTTTTTTCAAATTTCCTTGCGGAAATTCCCTGAAAAATAACGTTCCACGAATCAAGACGAGCCTTCAACCCTTATAACGGCAAAGTCGGATATTCCCAACAGTAAGAAGTAAAGATTTAGTTGGTTGTCTACCATAAGCGAAAGGGAAACGAGGCCATAACCCACAGGACAAAAAATTCTCCTTCATAGTACTCTTTTAATCTCAGTTTACTAAATTTGCATAGGGATAGGCCAAAATATGAAGAAAAATGAACAGAATTGGGAAAGAAAAAGAGACTGTAAGCCAGATGATAGCCCTTTACTGCCATGCTAAACACAAGGCACAAGGACTTTGCGAGCAATGCCACGCTTTAGAAGACTATGCACACACACGACTCAGCCACTGCAAATTTGGAGAGAACAAAACATCGTGCAAGAAATGTCCTATTCACTGCTACAAACCAGATATGCGTGAAGCCATGCGAAATGTTATGCGCTATAGCGGTCCACGCATGCTGTGGCACCACCCTATAGCAGCAATCCGCCACCTTTTTAGCAAATAAATAATACAGATACAAGATGAAAAAATCGTCCTAATCTTACAATTCATGCTGTTGTCCTTCGCTACTTATGCCCAAGAACAGACCAGCTATCGAGAAAAAATCCAGTATGAGGACGCAAAATCGGACATTGACGGGTCCATGATGGAGATAGTCCACTTTAAAGACAATGATAACTACTATCGGATAAACAAAGAGACCGGAGAAGTTTGGCAGTTGAAAGGCGAAAAAATATATGCATTAGATGTAGAGAATTCACCAAATAACACCGTATATAAAGGCAAAATAAACTTCCAACTTATAGCCGGACGTGAAGTCTATCTGATGAATCTAAACACAGGTGAGATATGGTATTTGAAAAGGACAAAACCGTTCGGATACATTGGTCAGCGTTACAGTTTTGTACTAGCCTACCAGGAATAGTATCACCAAAGTGCAGAAAGCAGGAGACCTGATATCTGTTCACTAAGGCCATCTACCAAAAACGAGTACGAACAGTTCTCTGGTCTGCACACAAGGTTCAGGAAACCGAAGAAAAATCCTAATCATAACCGGCAGAATAAGCTTAAACGACATAAGACACCGCATACAGGTAGCGAAGATTTACCTGACCAACGGTTCGGTAGTGATTAAGAAAATTGTGCGTTAAAAAACGGATACAGATACGGCAAGGGGAAGTACGGCAAACGTGCTTTCCCTTTCTTTTTTTATGTTCTGAAAAACAAAACGGCAGTACAACAAATTTGAAAAAGGGCCATACTGCGACAGCCACCAGCCTAATAAGGCAAGAAGGGAATAAAAAAGTAGTCTAATGAAGTATAAAGTGGCAAATAGTTAGTAAATTTGCAAGATAAAATGCAAAAGTCGGCTGTTGGACAAACAGCGTATGACATAAAAAAACAGAAAAATAACATATACAAAATAAAAACATGCTTACAGCAAAAGAAATTCGCCAATCGTTTCTCGATTTCTTCGCATCGAAAGGCCACTTGATTGTGCCATCGGCACCAATGGTCGTAAAGAACGACCCCACACTGATGTTTACCAATGCAGGTATGAACCAATTTAAAGACATCATTTTGGGAAATGCGGCACCAAAGAGCAAGCGTTGTGCCGACTCACAGAAGTGCCTCCGCGTTAGCGGCAAGCACAACGACTTGGAAGAAGTAGGCCACGACACCTACCACCACACCATGTTCGAGATGTTGGGCAACTGGTCGTTTGGCGACTACTTCAAGAAAGAGGCAATAGACTGGGCATGGGAATATCTGACAGGCGTATTGAAGCTGGATCCGAAGTACCTGTATGCCACTGTATTCGAAGGCAGCAAGGAAGAAGGACTGGAGCGCGACAACGAAGCTGCCGGCTATTGGGAGCAGTACCTTCCGAAAGACCACATCATTAACGGTAACAAGCACGACAACTTCTGGGAAATGGGAGACACAGGTCCGTGCGGTCCTTGTTCTGAAATCCACATCGACCTCCGCGACGAATCAGAAAAGGCCAAAATTCCAGGACGCGACCTCGTAAACCACGACAACCCTCAGGTAATAGAAATATGGAACCTCGTGTTCATGCAATATAACCGCAAAGCCGACGGCAGTTTGGAAGGACTGCCAGCAAAAGTAATCGACACCGGTATGGGTTTCGAGCGCCTTTGTATGGCATTGCAGGGCAAGAAATCGAACTACGACACCGACGTCTTTACCCCACTTATTGCAGAAATTGGCAAAATCACTAACAACCAGTACGGCAAAGACAAGAATGTGGACATTGCAATGCGTGTAATTGCAGACCACATCCGTACCTTGGTATTCTCGATTGCTGACGGCCAGTTGCCAAGCAACGCAAAAGCCGGTTATGTAATCCGCCGAATCCTCCGCCGTGCAGTCCGCTACGGCTACACCTTCCTAGGTCAGCAAGAAGCGTTCATGTACAAGCTGGTACCAGCTGTAGTAGAGAGCATGGGCGCAGCCTACCCAGAGATTGCAGCCCAGCAGGAACTTGAGACCAAAGTTATCAAAGAAGAAGAAGATTCATTCTTGCGCACATTGGCAAACGGTATCGGCTTGCTCGACAAGTTGATGGCCGAGACCAAGAAGCAGGGCAAGACTGAAATCAGCGGTAAAGAGGCCTTCACTTTGTTCGACACCTTCGGTTTCCCTCTCGACTTGACCGAACTTATTCTCCGTGAGAACGGCATGACCTTGAACGAGGCAGAGTTCAACGAAGAGATGAACAAGCAGAAGGAACGCGCACGTAACGCTGCCAGCGTAGAAACAGGCGACTGGGTAACAGTAAACGAAGGCGAGCCTTCATTCGTCGGTTACGACGAACTTGAAGCAGATACCAAGATTCTCCGCTACAGACAGATTAAGCAGAAAAAAGACACCCTTTACCAGATTGTAATTGAAAAGACCCCATTCTACGCAGAAATGGGTGGTCAGGTGGGCGACACCGGCTACCTTGAAGTAGATGGCGAAAAGATAAGCATTATCGACACCAAGAAGGAAAACGACTTGAGCGTACACTTGGCAAAGAAAATGCCAGCCAACCCAGCCGGCAAGGTAAAGGCCGTTGTAGATGCTGCACGCCGTCAGGCTATTGCCAACAACCACACCGCTACCCACTTGCTCGACTACGCACTGCGCCAAGTTTTGGGCAGCCACGTAGAACAGAAGGGATCGTTGGTAACTGCAGACAGCCTCCGTTTCGACTTCAGCCACTTCCAGAAAGTGACCGACGAGGAACTCCGCAAGGCAGAACAGATTGCAAACGACATGGTACGCCAGGACATTGCTCTTTGGGAAGAACGTGCTATGCCTATTGAAGAGGCTAAGAAGTTGGGCGCAATTGCATTGTTCGGTGAAAAATATGGCGACAACGTTCGTGTTGTAAAATACGGTCCGTCAGTTGAGTTCTGTGGTGGTACCCACACCAGCAGCACCGGCCGCATCGGTATGATCAAAATCATCAGCGAAAGCAGTGTCGCTGCAGGCGTACGCCGTATTGAAGCCGTTTCTGCAGCAAAGGCAGAAGAACTCTTCAACGCACAGCAAGACACCCTCCGCACCCTCAAGGAAATGTTCAACAACGTTCCTAATCTGGAACAGGCAATCCGCAAGGCTGTAGAAGAGAACGCAGAACTTAAGAAAGACGTAGAAAAATTCGTTCAGGAAAAGGTTCAGCAGCAGAAAGCAGCCCTAATAGAAAAAGCAGAAATCAAGGGCGACGTTAAGATCATCAGTCTGCCAATCGGTACTGAAATGCCAGCTGAAATGGTGAAGAGCATCGGCTTCCAGATCAGGAACGATGTAAAAGACAAGTTTGTCTTCATTGCCGGCACAAAGAAAGACGGCAAGCCAACCCTTACCGTTGTCATGAGCGACGCTTTAGTTGCCACAGGCCTCAATGCAAGCCAGATGATTCGCGAAGCCGCAAAGGAAATACTTGGTGGTGGCGGTGGTCAGCCTTTCTTCGCCCAGGCAGGAGGTAAAAACGCCGACGGACTCCAGAAAGCCGTTGACATTTTGAAGAGCAAGTTCTAAAAACAGGAGCGGGCAGGCTACGCCAGCCCCTCGTTACAAATACAAACGGCGAATTGGATGGAAAGTCCAGTTCGCCGTTTACTTAATAACCCAGCATTGAATTGCAATAGCGAGCACGAACCGTAGCCGTGACACAAACCAATGGCAACAAAAGGAACCAGACAAAAGAGACCCACATCAAACACAACTAAAACGCAGAAGACGAAGGCAACCAACCGGAAAAAAGGCAGGAAAAGCAACCCGACTCCCGTAAAAACCATCGTGTTATGCGTACTGGCCGTTGTGTTGGCGGGAACTGCCGCCTACATTGGCCTGAACCCGGAAACAAGAAACGCTGTGTGCAGATGGATACAGGGGAAAGATGTGCGTGTATACGGCATTGACCTGTCGCGTTACCAAACCAACATAAAGTGGGACGAGATAGGCATCTACTACGACACCCAACGCGACACCATCACCTTCGAGAAAACACACGATTGCCTGCCCGCCAGCTTCGTATTCCTGAAAGCCACCCAAGGGCGCGCCGTAGACAAGACCTATGCCGAAAAGAAAGAAGAGGCAAGGGCGCACGGCTACAAGACAGGAGCCTACCACGTGCTGATAAACGACACCAACATCGTGAACCAGGCCAACAACTTTATGAACACAGCACAACCAGACAGCAGCGGCTTCCCTCCGATACTCGATATAGAAAGCGACTATGTAGGCAAACCCTACAGCGAATACCGCAAGAAAGTGCTGCAATGGCTGCAACTTGTGGAAGACGCGACAGGAGGCAAACCCCTCATTTACTGCTCAGACAAGACCCGGGAAAAGGTGCTGAACACCCCCGAGTTCGACGCCTACCATTTCTGGATAGCCCGGTACGACACCACCCCGCCCCGCTCGAAAGACGACTGGCTGTTCTGGCAGTTTACCGAGAAAGGGAAAATACGCGGCATAAAGGGGAAAGTAGACATCTCCATTTGGAAAGGGACAGCCGAAGACTTGGAAAACTGGCGTAAAAGCTGTTGGAAAGACCCTGTATACCGCGAAAAAATAGAGCACGAACTAGACTTGGTAGAACTCTGACCCCGTAACACCAGACGAAACAAACGAAAAGACAACAAAAAAGCCCCCCACATGAACCAAACATACCAGACGCTGGCACCAGAAAAAGACCCGATGGGAGCCGCAATAGCCGAATACCAACAAAAAGGGAAAGCCGGAAAACTCAGAGTCCTTTCGGAAATGTTCGACGAAGACGAAATTCCCGTTGATTACCTTTTCAGAACCTACGACGAGATGCCAGCCATAGAACAGAAGGCGCTAGACCTTGCCTATGGCGACGTGCTGGATGCCGGGGCCGGAAGCGGCTGCCATTGTCTGGCCCTCCAGGCCCCAAAGCGGGGAAAAGTAGGCGAACTGACCGCCATCGACATCTCGCCCCTATCGTGCGACGCAATGAGAGCACAAGGCCTGAAAAACGTGCATTGCTCCAATCTGATGGACCCCGGATTCGACCAAAAATTCGACACCATACTACTACTGATGAACGGAACGGGACTGGCAGGCAAGCTAGAACGTCTGCCCGCGCTGCTGAACCGCCTGGCCCAGTTACTGAAAAAAGGCGGACAGGTTTTGGTAGACTCTAGCGACCTGCGCTACCTCTACGAGGACGAAGACGGCGACCTGGATATGGAAATGCTGGAGGGCAACTACTATGGAGAAGTCAGCTACCAAATGCGCTACAAAAACATAAAGGGAGAATACTTCGACTGGCTTTACACCGATTTCGACACCCTTAGGACGTTCGCCCAAAACTGCGGATTCGACTGTGAGAAAGTAATAGAGGGAGATCACTACGAATTCCTCGCCAGACTGACAGCGAAAGAATAAGAACACGCAAAGATTCCAATAACGACAAACACCAGCAACAAATTGACAACGATAAGGGCGCTGCTGAAGGGGAAAGAATGATAGGAAAGTTCTAATTTTGCCATTGTAAAAAAGAACAACTATGGCAGACAAAAGATTACTTACTATTCAAGACATATCGTGCGTCGGACAATGTTCACTCACCGTAGCGCTACCAATTATATCGGCATGCGGCATTGAAACCGGCATATTACCAAGTTCAGTACTATCGAACCATACAGCGGGGTTCAGCGCATGGACCTTCTTCGACTTAACGAACGAAATGCCCAACATTCTTGCGCAATGGAAGAAGGAAAAAGTAGACTTCGACGCCTTCTATACTGGCTACGTTTCAAAAGCGCAGATTCCAATCATCCTCAACATTATGAACGAGGTTGCCCGACCAGGCGCACTGCGTATTGTAGACCCTGTGATGGGAGACAACGGCAAACTATACGCCGGCTTCGACGAACAGTTTCCAGAAGAGATGAAGAAACTCTGCAATGGCGCCGATGTTATTCTTCCGAACATGACCGAAGCATTGCTCTTGTTAGGCCAACCATACACAGAGACCTACGACCAGACATTTGTAGAAGACACCTTGAAGAAACTGTATGCCCTTGGAGCAAAGAATGTGGTGCTGACAGGTGTAAACTTTAACGACGGCAAATTGGGCGTAGCTTGCTTCGACGGCAAACAGACCCAATACTACTTTACCGAACGCATAAACGTAGCCATGCACGGCACCGGAGATGTATACGCCTCTTCGTTCGCAGGAGCACTGATGCGTGGCAAGAGCATTTTGGAAGCGGCCAGCATAGCAGCCGACTTTGTTGTGGAAACCATTAAAGCCACAATGCCAGACCCAGACCACTGGTATGGCGTAAAGTTTGAAAAAGCGCTGCCTTACCTTATTGAACGATTGGGCAGCTAAACACAGACAAACGACTACCATAAACGCCCCAAAACGGAAATCCATTGGAAAAAACGCATCATATCCACCCACCCAAAACGGGCATATCCGTTCACTTTTTGTCTGACTGGCTAAGTTAGTGAAAAATTAGTTATCTTTTCTTAAGCTCTCACCTTTCAGTTCAAAAAGGATAGCCGTATGAACCAACTGGTCTAAAATCGCATCAGCAGCGGTGGTGTTGCCCTGTAACACGTCATA
>ODAI012274031.1_pt1 | contig 15584 bp, 10 predicted proteins | sample 1539321 | NCBI WGS metagenome assembly ODAI01 (sample SAMN02144231, study PRJEB22623) | gut metagenome | biome: sheep rumen | host: Ovis aries | place: New Zealand
TCGATCGCGTTGCTCGAGCGCCATGCAGCGGGGCTGTGCTTTTCGCCGGAGAAGCAGACCGGCTCGACCGCCACGCGGATCGGGCTTTGCTCGAACGCAACCTGCGTATATGCCATCTGTCCGGTCTCGGAACCGACAAGATCGATCGTGCCGCAGCCCGCGGTCAGCCAGCCGGGGACGTGCTCGAACTCCGGCGCATACGCTTTGTATTCCCATGCGCCGAGACCGATCTCACCGAGGTAATCGAGTCCCGTCCAGACAAAGTCACCGATCAGCGCCGGATGCTCCTTGGCTAGATCGTAGAACGTTCTTGCATCACCCGCAAAGGTTTCGGAGCCGAGGATCACGCGGTTCGGGTAATTCTTTAGGTCTCGCCGATAGCGGTTCACGCCGTAGTTATAACCCGCAATATCCAGCCGCGAAAAGGCGTCCCGCGTTTTGACATTGGAGCCGTGCAGCGTTGCGCCGAATTTCATAAAGCCCGCGCCGAGCAGCCCCGCGATATTATTGACAAACTCGCTGCCCACGGCTTTCTTTTTCGCCTTGCCGTTGGACTTTTTCGCCTTCTCCGCTTCCGCCTTTGCTTTATCGTCCGAATAGACGCCAAAGCCCATGGACGAGAGATAGTTAAAGAAGATATTGATCCCGCAGGTGACGGGGCGATCATCCAAAGAATGCAGATACCTTGTCATCTGCTCGGTATACGCGATGCCCTTTTCCTGCGCGGTCTCGGAGACTTCATTGCCGATCGAGTACATCACGACCGACGGATGGTTCCGATCCTTTTCGACAAGGAGTTTCAGGTCGTTCTGCCAGTTCTTTTCAAACAGCCCTGCATAGTCGTACTGCGTCTTATGGATATACCACATATCGACATATTCATCCAGCACGAGCATGCCGAGCTCGTCGCAGGCGTTCAGCACCGCTTTGCTGATCGGGTTATGGGCGGAACGAATCGCGTTATACCCTGCCTTTTTCAGCAGCGCGACCTTTCTGCGCTCGGCAAACGGATGCCCCTTTGCGCCGAGCATTCCATTGTCGTGATGCATGCAAGCGCCGAGCAGCAGCGTCCGTTTCCCGTTGATCCGAAAACCGTTCTTTGCGTCCGCCTCGACGGTGCGGATACCAAAACGCACGGTCTGCACATCCTCCCCGTAGGTCAGACGGCAGGTATAGAGGGTCGGCTCCTCGGGCGACCAGAGCTTTGCGTCCTTACAGTAGAGATCGACCGAACCCTGCGACGTGGTTTCTTCATCCAGCACCCTGTCGCCGTCCAGGATCTCAACCTTGACATATCCGATCTCGGTGGTCATAAAAGAAACGCGGATCTTGCAGGTACTGTAATCCATGGTGCGGATCGCGATGCTTTCGGGGATGATATGCTTTTCAGGCAGGCAGACAAGCGATACGGGGCGATAGATGCCCGCACCGGAATACCAGCGGCTTGACGGCTGTTCGGCGTTATGCGCGATCACGCGGATCGTATGCGGCCCCTCGCTGACCGGGACTTTGAACCCGAAATACCCATTGGGATGCGCGGGATACGCGACGCCGTCCACAAACACCTCGGCGCGGTGATACACGCCCTCGAACTCGATATACGCGGCGTCCTTTGGCGCGACAAAGACCTTGACATATTCATAGTCCCGCCCCGCAAAGAAGCCGGTGTTCGTGCCGCCTGCGGCGTCCGCGCTGCGCGGCTCGCTGAGCATGGCGTCGTGCGGCAGGGGCACGTCCTGCCAGTCGTTTTCGTTGAGATGGGCATAGCGCCAGCCGGTGTTGAATGCGATACGGTTCATGGGGTTGCTTCCTTTCTGTTACCCTGTCCAAACGGTTAGATAGTCTTTCAGCGCCGCGGTGATGCGGTCTGTATTTTGGCGGTCGGCTTCTTCGGAAAGATGCCAGTCGGAATTATAAAACACGCTGCCCGGATAAAACGCGTCCGTGATTGTGCCTAACACAGCGGCATGGGCACGGTCGCGCAAAAGCTGTTCAAAGGCCTCTGCCTTTTCCCGGTAAGCGGGGATTTCCATCAGTCCGTTTTCATTGACCGCGGCAAAGGCAAGGCAGACCTTTACGCCCTGTTTGGCAAAGCGGTTATACACGGCGTTCATGCGGGCAAGCGCTTCCTCCGTCAGAAAATCCGGGCAGATATCCGCCTCGTGGGTGATCGGCTCATCCTTCTGATAGGAGAGCTTGCGGTTCGGAAAATCACCGTGCCCGTCGATATAATGGCTGTAATCAGAATAGCTTGTCGGCGGCTGGTCTTTGCGCGCTTTATTGAACCGCGTGAAGCTGTCGAAAAAGCCTTCCGTTTCGTTCAGATCCATGTCCGCGATCAGATCGTAGTTGAGTTCGAGCGAGCGCAGATAGCGATCGTCGAACACGGTCGGATCGTCCACCGGCAGCGCAAAGCGGATATCGGAAAACAGCTGCGTCCCGCTTGCCATTTCCGGAATATGCAGCAGAATATCGCCGGGCTGCATCCATGCGCGGATCACGTCGAGCTGCGGGATCGCCGGGAACCACCCGTTGATGCCCATGTTCAGCACAACGTATTCGTCCGACAGCGATTGCTGCATCGCCCCTGCCAGTACGGAATAATAGGTGCCCGACCCGCCGAAAACGACGATCTTGCGGTCGCTGCGATGCCGGTACAGCAGGTCGATCTTATCCGCATAGTTCGACGCTCTGCCGCTGCCTGCATAGCGCGGCGGCTGCGCGGCAAGCAGATGCACCGCGGGATACGGCGTATCGGAAAACGCCGCGTCGGGAAAACTCGTTACGGTATCAAAGAAAGAAAGCGTTTGTATCGCGCAGCGCGTAAACGTGCCGGGTTCGATCCGCTCGATGCCGTTCGGCAGCGACAGGCACGCAAGCTCTTTTTCCGTAAAAGCGCCTGCGGCAATCGCCGTCACCGGCAGACCGTTGTGTTCGGTGGGAACGCAAACCACGGGTTCGGTTCCCGTGTAGGCGGTCACGATAAGGCCGCCGTTCTCCTCGCAGAAGGTGAACTGCTCCCCGTCCGTCCACGGGAGCCATTCGGCATACAGGGTCAGCTCGCGCTCGTCGGTGCGGCAGCGGCTGCCGAGTCCGATGTGCTCCCCCGCGCCGTCCCGTTCGGTGTTCCATCCGATCAGCGTGCAGCCGGGGTTTTCGGCGCCGATCGCGGGATCGGTATTCGGATAGAGGTGTCCGTTCAGCGCGTGGCGCACCGTAAAGGTCGAAGCGCCGTCCGCCGTGCGGCCGCCGTTCAGATCGTAGGTGATCGTGCGAAAATTCGAGTCCGGCTCGGACAGCACGCGGATGCGCGTAGGATACTGCACGTCCTTTACGATCAGGATCACGCTGCCGCCCGCGCCGTCTGTGATCACGACGTTCGGGCAATCCGTTCCGGTCAGCACAAAGCCCGGCTCGGGACGCAGGACAAAGCGCACCTCGGCGCCGGGCTTTGCCTCCGTTTGATAGGCATAGCCCTCTGCAAGTGTGAAAGCGTCGTCCTCAAGCAGCGTCACGGAAAGAGGTTCTGGCGCCTTTTGGGGCGCCGCGCACCCGCAAAGAAGAACGGCAAGCAGCCAAAGCAGCAGTTGCATTCGTTTCATGCCGTTCCTCCTTCATGGATGCGGGAAAAAGGAAGGATAACAGACCGGTGATCTGTTATCCTTTTGTCAAGTCCTATGGATTATTTCGCGGTCTCTTTGTCGGCAAAGGAGGCAACGATGCCTGCGAGTGCTGCGACAAACAGGAGCACGAGGATCAGGATGACGACGCCGACGATGTTGCCGCGCTCGGTCATGCCCGTGATGTGGTTGATCATTTCTTCGAACATGATGACGCGGTCATTGACATACAGACCGAATGCCAGCGAATAGCCGAGAACCGTGAGAACCGGCGCGAACTTGAAGTTCGTCGTCAGCGCGACGACCGCAAACGCGATGCCCGCGAGCGTGGCGAGGAACACGTCAACCGTGAACTTGCCGATCGCCAGGTTGTACACGAGATACACAAGCAGTGCGAGAATGCCGACCGCCGCAGCGACGAGGGATGCATACCCTGCAAGACCTTTTCCTTTGAGCAACTTATTCATGGTTTACGCCTCCTTCTTCTTGGAGCTGACGGCATACACAACCGCAAGCGCGATCGTGATCAGCCAGAGCACCGCATTGATGCCGTAGATGGCATACTGCCATGCGGGCGTGACCGGAACGATGTCATACACGGAAGACAGACCGTTCATCATGTTGGTATGCGCATAGGTGTAGTAGATGTTATGCGCGATGTGCTTCAGCTGCAGAACGAGATTGCCGTCGTCCTCTGCATTGATCGCCTTGTTGACCTCTTTGATACGGTTATCCTTCGCGGTACCGGTCATGTAGCAGTACATATCCGTGCCGTTCATGAGACCCTGTACGGTGTGCATATAGGAGTTGGAACCTGCCGCGTCGGTGATCGTATAGCCTCTGAAGCCCCACTCGCCGCGGAGGATGTTCTCCTGTACGTTGGCATAGTGACCGACCCAGACCGGTCCGATACGGTTGAAGCTCGTCATGACGCTCGACGCATTGCCCTTGGTGAACGCGCCTTCGAACGCACGGAGCTGGATCTCACGGAACGCCTGCTCGTTGGAGTAGGTCGCAACGCCGGTACGCCAGGTCTCCTGATCGTTTGCAAAGAAGTGCTTCGGACCTGCGGAAACGCCCTTCTTCTCCAGTTCTGCGCACTCGGCTGCGGTCAGCTCATACGCAAGGATCGCATCTTCCGAATAGTATTCGAAGTTTCTGCCGCCGAACGGAGTACGGTGCGTATCGTTGCCCGGGCACCAGACTTCCTGTGGCTGACCGGACAGCAGGGCATCCTCACCCATGAAGTAGCCGCGCTTTGCGAGCATATCCTTGCTCCACGTTGCCGCTGCAAGACTCTCGTTGACGAAGCCCATCGTTGCAATACCGTCCGGACCGTCGCCGTTGGAGGTGTGCGGTGCGTTCAGGCTGAGCGCCGCCGGGATACCGCCGTTTTCCATGGTCATTTCGACAAGCTCGGAAACCGTCATCTGGTCGATGAAGTCGTTCCACATCGGATCGTCATACGGCACGCCGTACATATCCGCAAGCTGGATGCCGTTCTTCACGCCGAGCTTGATGCTGATCGCGGACGGCGCGTCTGCCGGCTTCTGATAGGTGTCCTCGCTGAGCTTGGCAATCAGGTTTGCCGGAGCCGTCAGTTCAAGCGCTTTCACCGGGAACGTGTGCTCCCAGTCGTTACGGGTCAGGTAGGTGATGAGTCCTTCCTGATAGTTGTTCAGGTTGACTTCATCGAGCTGGTTGGTGATCTCAAAACCGGTCTTGGAATACCGGAACGTCTGATCATCCAGTGCATTCTGCTTCCAGGTGAAGGTCTTAGCCGCATCGCCCTGGACCGCGTTGCCATCCTGATCGACCATGCCGGTCTGTCCCTTGGCGGCAAGGATGTTGTTCAATGCGTCGTGCGCGTTGTCGCCGAGCGCAATGTAGTAGTCACCTGCGGAGAGGATGTAGGTCTTCGCCTTGGTGTAGTCATAGCTGGCGAGGAAGTAATCGTCGAACGTGACTTCGAAGTTCACGGTCTGACCAGCCGGGATCTCTTCGGTCTTGGTGAAGCCGACGAGCTGAACAGCGGACTTCTCCACCTTGTTCTGGATCTCGTAATCGCCGTAAGGCGTCTGCGCGTAGATTTCCACGACCGACTTGCCCGGAACGCTGCCCGTGTTGGTGACGGTGCCGCGAACGGTCGTCGTCTTGTCGTCGTTGCGGACGACTTCGGTCAGCTTCTGCTCGAACGTCGTATAGGAGATGCCGTAACCGAACGGATAGGAAACTTCCTCGGCATAGGACCAGCCGCCCTTGGAATCGAACGTGCCGACATTGGAGTTGGCGCCGCCGCGATTGAGGATGCAATCCTCGTAACGGGTCTCGTAGTACTTATAGCCGACATAGATGTTCTCGGCCTGTGCTACGTAATAGATACTGTCGTTGGAGTTGTCCTTGGAGCCCTTGGCAACCTCGGTGGCGTTGACATACGCATGCTCGCCGAAGTTCTGGGTCGCAGGAGCGGACAGAGAGTTGGACGCATAGGTGTCCACGAGTCTGCCGGACGGGTTCGCGTTGCCGACGAGCAGGTCGGAAACCCCGCGGAAGCCGCAGCTTCTGCCGGGACCACCGATGACCATGCACGCGTCTACGCCGTATTCATCGAGCCACTTGACTTCCATCGGATGACCGCTGTTGATCAGCACGATGACCTTCTTGAACACGCCGCTGTCCTTATAGGACTTGACGAGCGCGAGCATATCCTTTTCATTCTGATGCAGAGCGAGTTCGCTGATGCCTTCCGCATCGTTCGTGTACAGGTCGTTGGACTCTGCGCCTTCACGGGAGAGGATGACGATCGCGGCGTCGCTGTAATCGGCAAACGTTGCCTTGACCGCATCGGTATAGACCGAAACGGGGGACTCGCCCACGGTACGGCTCGTCGAGTCACGCTTGGGCGTTTCGTCTGCATTGTACGCGTCGATCAGCGCCTGGTTGACGACGAATCCCGCACGCTCGGGGTCGGTCACGGCTTCGACATAGCTCACAACCGTACCGCCGCTGCCGCCGCCGGAATTACCCTTCTGATAGGGGTTCACGGTCGTGCGTCCGAACAGGGAGACCTTGGAACCCTTCGCAAGCGGAAGCGCGTTGTTGTGGTTGGTCAGAAGGACGGCGCCTTCCTCGGCTTCGGTTTCCACGAAGGCTTCGATTGCCGCGTTCTTGTTGGCAATCTCCTCTTCGGTGGGGTTGTTGACGTCCTTGGCAAAGTCGCTCGTGAAATACTGCGGCTTATCCACGTCGTTCTCGTCCACCACGCCGTCATGGTTCCGATCCTCGATGCCTTCCTTCAGCACGAGCTTGCTCGTCGGAACATTCAGGAACGTATTGATGACCGGCGCATTCTGCAGGGCAGCCATGCTGCCGCCGATCGCCAGTGCAGTGATCATGGCCATGACGCTGGTCAGGCCGCGAAGAAGACCTTTTTTACTCATTCTTATTCTCCTTCTCTGTTACTCTGCCTTAATCGGATAACGGACGTCCGGCGTCAATGCTTCAGCCAGAGAGGCCGCCGTGATCGTATAGTTCATGTGCCAGCTGCCGCGAATGTCGTATTCAAACGTGATATCGCCGACATCGTTCTTCACAAGCACCATCTCGGTCATGTGATCCTCGGTCACGCCGCCCATCGGCTGATCCGGGGTGCTGGCCTTGATCGCGTAGTTGGTCAGCCAGATATGGAGTTCCTGCCCGTCCCAGGTCCAATAGGTCTCCTCGGGCAACAAGCTGCCGGTACCTGCGCCGCCGACGACCGCGATGTGTCCGTCTGCGTACATTTCGAGCGTATCAACGCCGTTCACCGGGACCAGAATGATCTTCTCGTCCGGGGTGATGACCTTGATCGGCTGCTCGAACGACTGTTCGCCCGCGCTGATCGTGACGACTTCGTCTTCCTTGGTCAGCGGTCCGGTCTTGTCAAACGTGAAATCCGTATACTTCTGTCTCGTACCGTCCGAATAGACGCCGATCAGAACGAGACCTTCGGGATCGAACGTTTCGCCGACGAGGTATTCGGTCTTGTCGGCGGGCGTCAAGAGCTGCACTTCCGTAAGCGTGGCAGCAGGCTTGCAGCCGACGAAGGCGCAAAGCAGCATCACGATCGCCGCAATGCCGGAAAGCGTGCGAACGGCAATACTTCCCTTTTTGTTGACTTTCTGCATGTTGACTCCTCCCAAAAGTTGTAAGTGAGTGCGGGCGGTCATACCGGTATGCCGCCCCTTGTTGCGCGCAGATTTATCTTAATTTCTTCCTTTTGCAAGGTCAATTCCTGTGGTATGTTTTTGTGTTTTTCAGGTAAATTTTCAACAAAAAAAGAACCTTCTCCGATAGAAGAAGGTTCCGAAAAAGATCTTTGCTTTTGCGGAGCGGTCACGCCGCCTTTGCCGTGGGCAGCGGCATGAGGATCTCGACGAGAAAGCTGTTGTTTTCATTTAAGAAGCGCACGCTGCCGCCGTAGCTTTCCGCGATATGCCGGATGCTCTTGACGCCGAAGCCGTGAAACGCCTTGTCGTTCTTGATCGTTTCGGGCAGACCGTCCTTGAACTTCACCGGTTTGCTGCAATAGTTTTCCATGCTGATATAGAGCATATCGCCCTTGGCGCGGGCATGGAACGTGATGATGCGCTTTTCGGGATCCGGTTCCGTCTGCACGCTTTCGATCGCGTTTTCCAGCATATTGCCGAGCATCGCGTAGATATCGGCGTCGTCCATGAAATCAAACCGTTTGCCGTCGACAAGGTAAGTGAACTTGATGTCATACTTTTCGCAGAACAGTTTCTTTTCCATCAGCACGAGATCGACCGAGCTGTTGCCGGTCTTGACGAGCGAATCGTAGATGTGGATCGCGTCGCGGATGTTCTTAAGCGAATCCGTGCGCTGCTCGGGCGACTGTTCCTCGAGCAGCCGGATCTGATGGCGCAGGTCATGGCACTTGCGGTTGATGATCTCGATCGTTTCCTTGGACAGATTCTGCTTCTTCCGCTCCACCTCAAGCATCTCCGCAAGGATGCGGTTCTTTTCATCCAGCTCGTTTTCGCGGAAATAGCCGATCTGCGTCAGAAGGCACAGCGCGCAGGCTAAAATGACACAGCCGTAATTGGAGCAGAGCACGAGGATGGATTCGAGCGAGCCGTCGCCGATGTTGGGCTCAAAGATGCTCAAAGCGAGGCAGATAAACAGGTTGATTCCCGAAATGATCAATACCTTCCGGTCATTGTACAGCATCTTTTTATCCGCGATACTTTTGCGGATCAGCAGAAAATAGAAGCCGAGCGAAAACAAAACCGGGATCAGAAAATCAAACACCCCGTACAGGATCACGGGCGGCACTTCCCGATCGGCGTAAATGCAGGCTTTCACGATATAGGTGAACCGGCTTGCAATATGTTCGATCGAGTAGGTACCGATCGCCGTGAACAGCGCGCCGGAATACTTGATTTCAAAGCAGCCGTATACCAGCAGCGCGTTCAAAAGAATGACGGCGACAAAGTACACGAACTCTTTCAAATGCCCGATCACATAATTTTCATTGCCCGGAAGCAGTCCCGGCAGAATTGCCGAAAGCATGGACAGCAGCACCCAGCACGGCAGACCGAACAAAAGCCGCCAAACGAAGTGTTTTCGTCTGGAAAACGCGACCAAAAAACCGATCTCACAAATCGCAAGCTGCATCAGAAACAGCAACACCATGAGTCCTATTTCCCGCATTTCCATACGTCACATCCCCTGCATATAGTCCATCAGTTCCTGCGTGAACGATTTCCGAAACGGCATCGTGATGGAGAAAATCATATCTTCCACGTACACATCGTTCCCGTCCTTCTTTTTTACATGCCGCAGATTGACCATGCAGCCGCTTCCGATCTGCTTGATGGATGTCTTTTCGAACCGCGGAAGCACATCCTTGAACGTGCCGCGCTCCCGGAACGTCGTGCCGTTTTCGAAATGATACTCGATATAATTCTTGTCCTTGGTGATATAGACGATCTCGTTGGCGGAAACGCGCTTGAACAACCGGTCCCCGCCGAGCGTGACCATGCTGTTTTTGAGCAGATCGCGCGTGCGGTTCGTTCGTTCGATCGCCTTGGTGAAGAACGTTTCGAATTGAAAATACGGAATCGGCTTGAGCATGAACCCGATCGCGGCGACCTCATACCCCTGGATCGCATACTGCGCCATGTTCGTCGTGAAGATGATCGGGATTACGTCGTCCATCTCGCGCACCTTCGCCGCCGTGTTCATACCGCTCATCGTCGGCAGCTCGATGTCCATAAACAGAATATCAAAGCCCTTGTCGTAATGCTCCAAAAGCTCGGTCCCGTCCGTGAACACGGAAACCTCCACAGACAGACCGTGCTCTTTGCCATATTGCTGAATGAACCCATGCAAACGCAGACTGTCCCGCGGATGATCTTCCAAGATGACGACCCATATATTTCCGTTCTTCATGCTGACCCCTTCAAATCCGGTTTTCCGTATAAGATGCTCATGATATTAGTTGAGATATTATAACACAGCAGAATATTTTCTGTCATGGGGGTGGTATATTTTCATGGTTTTTCGGTATATTTTTGCCTTTTCTCCCCCTTTTTCCGCATGCTATACTTTGTGTATCGGTGAAAGTAGTTATTTTAGGAGGAAACGAAATGCGGCCGTTTGAAAAGCGCAATCTGTATCAGCGGCTTTCCTCGCTTGCCGCTTCGGATCCGGATCGTCCCATCCTGAAGGATGACAGCGGCGTACTGACCGCTTCGGCGCTGCTAAAGGAGGCGACCGCCGCAGCAAACGCGTTTTCTTTGCTCGGCATCGCACGCGGTATGCTCGTTGCCCTGACCGCACGGAGAACAGCGAAAACTGCCGTTTTGCTGCTCGGCCTGCGCTTTTTGGGCGCGGTTGCCGTGCTGTGCGATCCGCGGCAGAGCACCGGAGATATCCTTTCGGAATGCGAAACCGAACTGCCGCTTGCGTTTTCCGTCCGTTCGGACAGCGCCGGGTCGATCATCGTCACGCGCCTGTCGGACGGGTATACGGCGACCGTTTCCCTTTCTCCCTCCGCTGCACCCGCTTTCGATCCCGATTACGATTCGGATGATGCCGCGTTTTTGCTGTTCACTTCCGGCTCGACCGGCGCAAAAAAGGCGGTCGTGCTCTCCGAATCCAATCTGATCGTGGATCTGCTCGTTTCAGAGCCGCTCGGGCTGTACCTGCCGGACGACATTGCGCTCGGCGCGCTTCCGCTCGACCATGTGTTCGGGCTTGTTTTGCTGCTCGGCACGATCGTTCTCGGCTATCGGCTATATTTTCCGAAAAGCACCGATGTGGATTCGCTGCTTTTTGCCGTCGCATCGGAACGCATTACGCGCATGAACGGCGTACCATCGCTGTATCTTCGCATGGCGGAACGCGCAAAGGACTATGATCTTTCCTCGCTTCGCGCCGGGTTTATCGCGGGCGGTCCCGTCACGAAGGAGCAGTTTCTTCATATAGAAGAAAAACTCGACATGACGCTGATCTCGGTCTACGGCATGACCGAGTGCATCGGCATCAGTTGTTCCGACTGGCGCGACCGGCAGGACGTTCGCGCGGGCGGCGTCGGTCCGTTCTACGCGGAGAACCGAGGACGGATCGTTCTGGAGGACGGGACGCCTGCCGAAATCGGACAGATCGGGGAAATTCAGGTCAACGGGCCGATGCGGATGCTCGGCTATTACGGCGAGCCGATGGCAAAGGACGCATATCTATCCACCGGCGATCTCGGATATCTCGACAAAACCGGCGTACTGCACCTTTGCGGGAGGAAAAAGGACATCCTCATCCGCAACGGCTACAACCTCTCCTGTGCGCGGATCGAGGCGGCGCTGCTGGCGATGCCTGATGTGTCCGCCGCGGCCGTCGTCGGTCTGCCGGATGCGATGCAGGGCGAAGTCCCTTGCGCGATGATCGTGGGACAGGCGGATCTTCCTCTGCTTGCCGAAAAACTGCACAAAAACGAATTGCCGGTCCGCATCATGTCGGTATCGAAGCTGCCGATGACGCCGCTCGGCAAGCCGGATAAGCAGGCGATCCGGGAGGCGCTGCGCGTATGACCGACTGGATTCTGCTGAAAACGCCCCCGGCGCTGCTTTTGTACGTGCTTTCGCTGCTGCTTTGGCTCCTTGACCGGCTCCGCCATGGCGGCAAAGGGTGGTTGGCATTTCTTTGCGCCGCTGTTTCGATCGCGGCAACGGTCGTGCTGCTCCTGTACGGCGCGTCGCTTTGGGAAGCTGCGACGCTGCTGCTCGCTTTTTTGCTGCTTGCTTTGGGAGGCGCACGATGAATTTCAATTCGCTCGCCTTTCTGCTCTTTCTGCCGACCGTCGTCGGGATCACCTGGCTTTTGCCGCACCGCTTCCGCAAATACTGGCTGCTCGCGGCGTCGTGGTTTTTCTATGCCTACTGGAACCCGCTGCTGCTCCTTTTGCTGCTGGCTTCGACCGTGATCGACTACGGCTGCGGCCGCGGCATGGCACGGTTTTCGGACCGTCCGGGCATCAAAAAAGCGCTGCTCCTTTGCAGCGTTCTGATGAACCTCGGCCTTTTGTTCTTTTTCAAATACTGGGATTTCTTTGCAAACGAATGCAACGCACTCCTTGCGCTGCTGCGTCTGCCGCCGCATGTGCCGATGCTGCATCTGCTGCTCCCGGTCGGTATTTCCTTTTATACCTTCCAGACGATGAGCTACAGCATCGACGTGTATCGCGGCGACGCGCCCGCCGAGCGCGATTTTGTCGTCTTCGCGCTGTTCGTCAGCTTCTTTCCGCAGCTCGTCGCGGGACCGATCGAAAGCCCGGCGCACCTTCTGCCGCAGTTGAAAGCCAAACACCGTCCGAATTGGGCGGACACCGCCGCAGGCGTGCGGCTACTGCTTTGCGGCTTCTTCCGCAAGTGTGTCGTCGCGGACTGCTGCGGCATCTATGTGAACGCGGTGTTCGCCCATGCCGAAACGGCGGATTCGTTTGCGATTCTTGCGGGCGGCGCGCTGTTCTGCATCCAGATGTACTGCGACTTTGCAGGCTATTCCGAGATCGCCATGGGCGCCGCGCGGCTGCTCGGCATCCGACTGGTGCGCAATTTCGACCGCCCGTATCTCTCGCAAAGCTACGCCGAATTCTTCCGTCGCTGGCACATCTCGCTGAACCGGTGGTTCACAAGCTACGTCTACATTCCCCTCGGCGGCAGCCGCAGGGGGCGGGCGCGGAAAATTCTGAATACGCTGATCGTCTTTGCGCTGTGCGGGCTGTGGCACGGTGCAAGGTGGACGTACGTGCTGTGGGGACTGTACGCGGCGTTTTGGGTATGCCTCGAAAGTCTGTTTCTGAAGCGTACCGAGGCGGCGCTTACCCGCCGCAACATCGACCTCACGCATCCCGGAATCGTACTGTTTCGTCGCGTCTATATGTTTCTGATCTTTCTTCCCGCCGCGATCCTGTTCCGCGCGCCGTCCGTTGCCCAAGCTGGGACGATGCTTTCGCGCCTGTTCACCGCAGGGTTTGACGTCTCTGCGTCGCTTTCGATGATGGGACTGAATGGATTCGGACTTTTGCAGCTTGCCCTCATTTTGCTCGGTATGGCAGCGATCTATCCGTGGACCGCAGACGACCTGCCGCCCGCCGCGAATCCCCGTATCCAGATGCGGCGCGTTGCGGTCACTGCCTATTTCGTGCTTGTGATCGCGCTCTGCTGGCTTGCGCTGCTGCAGAGTCAGGACCTCGCGGGCTTCGCGTATTTTCAGTTTTAGGAGGGCGTGATGAAACGAATCCACAGGATCCTGCTTCTGCTGTTGCTTTTACTGATCCTTCCCGGTTCGCTGCTGTCGGCGGGGCTGTTTCTGCCGCAGTATTATAAAGACTCCTATTATGCCGAGCTTGCCGCCATGCGACAGCGCATCCGTTCTGCCGAAGGGCCACGGCTCATCGTGCTCGGCAACAGCGACGTGGCGTTCGGGCTCGACGGTGCGCTTTTGGAATCCCTGCTTTCGGAAAAGGGCTTTTCCTATACAGTCTGTCCGTTCGGGCTGTACGGCGCGGTCGGCACGAGTGCAATGCTTTCCCTGTCCGAGCGGGAGTTGCGCGAGGGCGATCTTGTTGTGATCGTCGCGGAGCCGGTCAGTGAAACGCTGTCCGACTATTTCGGCGCGACCGCCTTTTGGAAATGCGCTGAAAGCGACCCGTCCCTGCTGCTTGCGTTGAACGCCGATCAGCGCCGCGCGATGCTCGGCAATGCGATCGGGTTTTTGCAAACCCGCTTTGCCTATCGCCAAAGCGGTACCGCGCCCATGGTGCAGGGCGTCTATGCCAAAGCGTCGTTCGACGAGCGCTGCGATCTCGTCTATGACCGTCCCGGAAACACGATGCCGCTCGGGTACGACGCTTCGCAGCCGGTCACGCTGTCCGAGGTCACGATGTCGGAAGCGTTTTGTGAGCAGATAGCCGCCTATTGCCGCACCGCGGAGCGCGTCGGCGCAAGCGTCTTATTGAGCTTTAGTCCGCTGAACCGCGCCGCGCTGACCGATCCGGATCAGGTTCTGCCGTATTTTTCCCGCATCCGCGACGCGTTCCCCTGCCCGGTTATCAGCGATCCGAATCGCTATCTGATAGACAGCGGCTGGTTCTATGATTCCAATTTTCATCTGAACAGCGCGGGCGCAGTCGTTCGCACGCTGGAGCTTGCGCGCGATGTTGCCGCCTATCTCGGATGCACCGAGCCGATCGACTGTCCGCTGCCCGAGATGCCCGCACCCGTTTATTCCGTTTCGGAAAGCGCCGGGGACGAAAAGGCGTTTACCTACGCACCGGTCGGGGATGCCGCTTATCTTATCGAAAGGCTTACGGCAGAAGGCAAAGAACACGCCGCCCTAACCGTGCCCGCCCTGCACGATGGCAAGCCGGTGATCGGCTTTATGCCGTCCGCGCTGTCCGACGCCGAAGCCTTAGAGGAGCTGACCCTTCCGCCGAGCATCGAAGCGCTGCCGGACGGGCTGTTCTCGTCCTGTCCTTCCCTTACCCGTCTGGTGCTGACCCACACGCAAAAGCCCTGCAGCGTCTCACAGCACACGTTCGACGGCGCAGACCGCCTCCGCATTCTCGTTCCCTCCGCCGCCTATCCGCTCTATCGCGACGGCTACGGCTGCGCGCAGAATCCGTGGGAGCCGTTTTTGAACCGGATCGAACCGTATTGACAGCAACTGTTCTTCTCTAAAGCGCAGGGTCAGCCGCCCTGCGCTTTGCCGTTCTGCCGAGCGCCGGCATTATTCGGTATGGTCATCGTCATTGGGCAGAATTGTCAGGAAAAGGGATCCGCTTCGTTGTCTTCAACTGTCTGCGATAGCGCTCCTATGAAAATCGGAGAGAGCCTTTCGCTCTCTCCGAAACCTTTGCCCTTAGGTCGAGGGGATATTTTAATGGAAAAACTACTTAGTTGTGGGCTCCATAAATGGGCGAACCTTCGCCTTGCATTAAGGCAATTATGGCGTCAAAAATGGATATCAATGATTCTTGTTATTGAAATCGTTCTGTCTGTAATAATGTTAGCTCAGTTATATGTGTTTTTACTGGACTAGCAAGAGCACTGATTAGCAATCCGGATATTATTTTAGCAGACGAACCAACTGGGGCTTTGGATTCTGTCAACTCTAAGCTAATTATGGATATTTTTGCATCATTAGCTTTCCTATCATCTCTCTATATAGTTCTAATTGTTTTTCGTATACCCTGTGTTTGTCCCCTTTTCCATCTTTCGCTATTACCATCTTGGCTTCATCACCAATTCGTGGCATAATCCGTTCGGTAGGGATTGTTTTTCCTATTGTGCTCCTGATGTGTTATGTAACTGGCAGGTTATTGCTTTTTGTATATTGATTCGTGTTTTCGACTGTTTATTTGCCGAGTTTCCTGTATGCAGGGCAAAAAAGAATCCATTTGCA
>ODAI011856257.1_pt1 | contig 15582 bp, 12 predicted proteins | sample 1539321 | NCBI WGS metagenome assembly ODAI01 (sample SAMN02144231, study PRJEB22623) | gut metagenome | biome: sheep rumen | host: Ovis aries | place: New Zealand
GTTTCGCGAAGAAACAGGTATGTCTCCAACAGAGTGGGCTACTAAGCACCGAAAAATGTAATATATGTTATAAGTTTCCAAAAACTAAAAAAAATATTGTTAATTTTCAAAATATGCTTGTATAATAGAGTACTATGTCAGAAAGAATTTTATCATTAATTAAAAATAGTAAAGTTGATGTAAAAGAAGAAAAAGAAAAAGTTAAAAAAGAGACTTGGCTTATCTTCACTATTGGCGAAGCTACAAATGCTGATGAAAAAAATCTTTATGCAATTCCAGCTGAAAATGTAAAAGAAATTTTACGTGATGCTACAGTTTTTCCTCTTCCTTTTGTGCCTCCTTATGTTGACGGCGTCTTAAATCGTTATGGCGACCCTTACGTTGTAATTGACTCAGCCGTTTTGGAAGGAAAACCAGCACAAAAATCCTTTTTATTTATTGTAATTAATGATGAAAGTCATACCTGCCTTAGAATTACAGATGTACGAGATTTCTATACGGCAACAGAAAAAGATATTGTGCAGTTTGCTGACACAGATCTTTCAGATTATTACGACGGTACACTTACTATAGATGGTAAGGAAGTATTTGTTCTAAAGGTTCAGGCAATAATCGAAAAAGTAGGAAGAGAAATTGCCGCAGCTTGAAAAATTCGTCTGTATATCTTATTCAAAAATCGATTTTCTCATTCCAAATGAAGATATATTTTCTGCTGTAAGCATGAAGGATTTTGATGTAGAACAGATGTGTGGGCCTGTAACTGGTATTTACAACATGGATGAAATAGCAGCCCAGTTCAAGGAAGTGCCAATAGATAAAAATATAAGAACAATGATTATGTTAAAAAAGGCAAATGAAGGGCAGCTTTCTTTCATAACAGCTAGTGAATGTAAGGTTTGTTTAATCAATCTTGATAAATTTTCATTGTTTTCAGATATATATTCGGAAGGATTATCACATTTTGGTATTTTAGCCTGCTCCTTTGAGGATGGGCGGTTTAGATATTTGCTGGACTTACCAAAGCTTGTAGATTACCTTTATACGGCGGGGAGTTTTGAAATATGATACAGACTTTAATAGCAGATACCTCATCTGTTGCTAAATCTATATTAAAAGAAATTGTTTTAAAATCACATAATTTAAAAAATATGGGTGAAGTTTCTTCTGTAAAAGAATTAAAATCATCTGTATCTTCTTTAAATCCTGATATTGTTATAATTGATAAAGATTTTTTTGGAAACGACAAAGCATATCTTTTAATAGAATATTTAGAGTCTAAACATCTGGCCGCAATAGTATTTTATTCTCAAAATGTCGACAAAACACCATTTATTAAAAATATCCACTTTATTCAAAAGCCTGAATTTATAAAATTTTCATCAAATAAGATACAAGAATATGCAGATTTTCTGGAACAGGAAATTCTAGCTATAAAAAGTGATATTTTATTTGATAAGCATCCGGTTTTTTGTACGCTTTCTGCAGATACAAATAAAGCTCCTCTTCCAGCTATTTCACTTGATTATAAAAAACGAAATTTTCAGGCAGTTGTAATTGGAGTTTCAACTGGGGGGCCAAGCACGCTTTTAGAGCTGATAAAAGCTTTGGGGCAGAATTATCCTCTTCCAATTTTTATTACTCAGCATATTGATTCTTTTTTTGATAAAAATCTTATTGTCTGGTTGAATAACGAAACTTCTGTTCCTATTCATCTGGCCGAAAACGATACAAAAGCACTGCCTGGACATGTATATTTTGCTCCATCAGATATGCATCTTGTTTTTAAGGCTGATGAAGAAGATGGCTTTCATATGATGCTAAATCATGATGCGCCAGTGAATTTTTTGCGTCCTGCTGTAGATAAAATGTTTGAAAGTGCTGCGGCCGTATTGGGTGCAAAAACAATCGCAATAGTTTTAACTGGAATGGGAGCCGATGGCGCAAAGGGCTGCAAACGTATAAAAGATTTAGGCGGATACACAATTACACAAGACGAAGAAAGCTGTGTTATCTATGGAATGCCAAAGGCAGCTTACGAGGCAGGAGGATCCTGCGAAGTACTGGCTCTTAACCAAATTGCGGACAGATTATGGGAGTTATCTGGAAAGTCCAGGGAGCTTAGAGCATGATAGATATTGATGTAATGGAAGCTGCTTGTTCAAAAATCCTCTCGTATTCTGGCATTTATGTAGCCGATTCTCAAAAAGAGCTTTTGGGAAAGCATATACAGAAAAAAGCAGACAGTCTTTCCATTTCACCAAAAGAATATATAGAAAAAGTACAGCCTCAGACAAAAGATTTTGACGAAATTATAAACTTAGTAACGGTAAATGAGACCTATTTTTTCCGTGAAGAAAAGCATTTTGATTTCTTAAAAAACGAAGTTTTCCCGAATTATGTAGGCAAAAACCTTACACTTTGGACTTGCTGCTGTTCTACAGGTGAAGAACCAATTTCTTTGCTGGCCCTCGCTCTTTCTATGGGCATTAAAATGACAATTTATGCTTCCGACATAGACGACAATGCGCTTGAAACCTTGAAGCGAGGGCGTTATTCCTCATATTCGCTGCGCTTTGATGGTAAAAAGTATCACGAGCTTTTATATCCTTATTGTAAAAGAAGCGAGACAGAAATTGTTTTTGACAGAGATTTTTTAAGTAATATTCATTCTTTTAAATTTAATTTAATACAGGATACACAGCTTCCTTTCTACGAAAAAGTGGATATTCTTTTTATGCGCAATGTATTTATTTATTTTGATAAACAGACCCGTATAAATGTAACCAGAAAAGTTTCGGAAAGGCTTAAGGATAATGGATTTTTATTCTTTTCTATGAATGAGATTGGTTCAATAGATAAAACAATAATTCCTGAATATCTTTCTAAAACAAACAGTGGAGTTGTTTATTATTTTCTAAAAAGTAAGCTTCCATCTGCCTCTGAAGTTTATAAGCTTTCAGAAAAAAGGAAAAAAGAAGATGAACAAGCGGCTAAAATGAAAGAAAAGCTGAAAAACGAAGTAGAAAAGGTACGCAAAAATAAAAATGATGATAAAGTGTCGCGTGCCCTTGCAGCAATAGCAAGCGCAACATCAGCAGCTTCAAAAATGATGAGCAGTACCTCCCTAAAAACAAGCGCGTCAAGCGCGCCCGAAAAAGAAATTATTGATTATAAAGCATTGTACGAAAAAACCTGCGAAGAAATTAACAGACAGAATTTCGAAAATGGAAGGGCTATTGCCCGTGGAATAGAAGGCAGCGCCCACAAGGCATTTTCTTTCTTCCTCCAGGGTTATGTCGAATACTATGCAGATAATCGTGCAGCAGCAGAACCTTTATTTGCTTATGCTGAAAATATTACCAAAGATTTCTGGCCGGCCTTTTTTTATCATGGAATGGTGCTTCGAGATTTAGGTAAAAGCGAAAAAGCAAACGCCTGCTTCAAAAAATGTAAACAAATACTAACAGAACTGGGAAACAGCAATCCATATGATTTTGCATTGGATTCATTTAGTCCAGCGTATATTTATTCGTTATGTAATACATTTCAGGGAGAAAAAGAATGAATCTTGATAAAAATTTGTTTATTTCAGATTACATCTCCGAAGCTAGAGAAATACTAGATTCTCTAGATGATATTGCTATTCAAGCCTTAAAAGAAAACAGAAATGTGGCATATCTAAAAGATATTTTGCGTTATTTGCATACCTTGAAGGGTTCTTCCCGTATGCTGGAATTTACTCAAATAGAAGAGGTAATGAATCAGCTTGAAACTGTTTTTAAGACAATTCAGGGTAATCAGGTTGAAATTTCGGCTAAAACTATTCAGCTTTTAATGGGCGTTTCTCAGGTTGTGCATAAAGCTATAGATTCTCTGGAAAATGGAGGCGATGGAAGCTTTCAGGAATTCGAAGCTGTTATAGAAAACATTAAAAAAGCTATGAATGATGATGAATTTACAACAGATTTTTCTTCATCATCAAAGGACAGCCAGAATATTGATAATGCAAGCGAAGTTGATGAAGAAAATTCAGAGTATTTTCATGATTCAAACACCATTAAAGTACAAATTTCGCAAATAGATTCAATTCTTCAGTCTTTAGATAAGCTTGTAATGCGCCAGATAAAATTAAAGAACGAAATTGACGCATTAAGAATAAAGGATGATTCAGCAGGCTTTCAGGCATATCAGGAGATTACAGAAAATATTTCCGTTTTGGAAAATCAGAGCGTAGATATTCAAAAAAATATTATTTCTCTTCGAATGTTGCCATTTGACATGATTTTGCAGCCTATTCGCCGTTCAATTGTTTCCGAAGCTCTTAAGCTGAATAAAAATATAGATTTTGATATTCCTCATTCAGAAATTACTATTGATAAAGCAATTTTGGAACGCTTGCCTGCAATTCTTATTCATCTTGTAAGAAATGCTATAGACCATGGAATTGAACCAATAGAAGAACGCAGAAAAGCAGGAAAGTCTGATCAGGGAAAAATTAGTATTTCAATAAGACAGGCTTCAAATCGTATTTTTATAAGCATCAAAGATGATGGTCGTGGTATAGATTACGAAAAAATTCGAGAAAAAGCACTGAAAATATTTCCTGAACGCGAAAGTGAAATTAAAACTGCAGATGAACCAGACCTTTTACAGTTTATTTTTGCTTCAGGCTTTTCTACAAAAGAAGTTCAAAGCGAGCTTTCTGGGCGTGGAATTGGTCTGGATGTTGTTCGTAGTGAAATGGATAAACTTAAAGGAAAGATAGCTGTTTATTCAGAATTTGGAAAAGGTTCTACCTTCGAGCTTTCCCTGCCTGCATCGCTTGCGACCCAGGATGGTCTTTTTGTAAGTGTATCAGACAATTCTTATCTTATTCTTTCGCATTATGTAAAGCAGATTTTGACTGTTCAGAAAAATGATTTCCTTCAGCTGCAGCATGGACCAGTTCTAAATGTAAATAACGAGCTTATTCCAATTTATGACTTTGATATTTTAAATCCTAAGGGTGTAAAAAAATCGTCAGTAAAAACAGATATTTCCGTTATTGTCCTTGAAGATTTGAATAGAAAAATTGGTGTAATGGTCGATAAGGTTTTGCATTATGGAACTGTTGTAATTAAGCCTGTTCCTCCAATTCTAAAGGATTTTTCGGCCTTGCAGGGTGTCGTTTTTGATGAGGATTATAGAATTATTCCTGTTCTTAATATTCCGGATACAATTCGCCGTTTTAAGGGAATAAATATTTTTGATGTAAAAAATCTTGAGGTTAGAAAAAGCCCTAAGATTCATTCGATTCTGGTTGTTGACGATTCACATACAACAAGACACATCGAACAGATTATTTTGGAAGCAGAAAACTACAATGTTTCTACAGCAATTGATGGAATTGATGCTCTTGAAAAAATGAAGGAACATCGCTTTGACCTTGTAATTACAGATGTAAAAATGCCTCGAATGGATGGCTTTGTTCTTCTTCATAATATGCGTCATAAGGATGAATTAAAGGATATTCCTGTAATTATGATTTCGTCTGTCTTTGAAGATGATACTCTGGAAAAAGCAACAAAAATGGGTGCTCAGGGCTATATTGTAAAATCAGATTTTGAGCGCGAAAGTCTTACTGCAAAGGTAAAGGAGCTGCTGCATGAGTAAAAATGAAAAAAAGCTTATATATGTTGTAGAAGCTTCAAAGGTGCTTTCAAAGCTTATATCTACAGTATTTTCAGAGCGGGGCTATGAGGTTGAAATTTTTTCTACCGGACTAGATGCTCTTAGAAAAATTATAAAAGTGTCTCCTGATTGTATTATTGCAGATAAGGTGCTTCCTGGTATGGATGGCATGGAGTTATGTAAAATTATGAAGCAAGGCTCTACAAAAGCTTCTATACCGATTGTTATATACTCTACCGATGATTCTGTCTTAGATTTCTGGACAAATTCTATTGGTGCAAATGAAGTTCTTTCAATCTCAAATGAAAATTTTGATAAACTTTTGGAAATTACAGATAAGCTACTTACCACTAAGTATATAGAACCTAATTCTTTCTTAGAGGCTGAAAATCAGAGAAGAATTAAAATCGAAGAGAAAATGACAGATGAAGAAAAGCTTATCTTCTGGATTGTCGATGCTATGGATAAGAGTGAATTCTATCTGAACATGATTAGAAATCTTTTAGAGCTCTATGCCTATGTAAAAGACACAAAGCTGCTTATTCAGAAAATTTTTACAATGTTTTATCAGCTTTGTAATTTCGATGTTATAACTCTTATTTTGGATAATAATACTGCTCTTGCTTATAAGGCTGGCCTAGAAAATGTTGCAGAAAATGTACAGTTAGATTACTGGAATATTTGTAAGGCAGATTATGAAAAAAATGCGAAAAAAAATCATACTATTATTTATGAAGAAATAAAGCTTACAGATGTAGTAGGAAGTCAGGAGAAAACTGACCGCTTTGAAGCCTACAGGCAGTATACTCTTATGGCTGATAATGTTTTTATTGGAACAATTCATCTTGCTTCGGCAAGCAAAAAATTATTCAGCTATAAGATTCAATCTTCAATTGAATTTATTTTGCCTTCTTTGGCCTTCCTTTTACAAGAGTCTTTACATCATGAAAATGTATCTCATTCTGAGCAAACCTTGCGAACTGCTTTTTCAAAATTTGTTCCTGAAGAAGTTATTAATGAGATTATAAAATCTGAAGATGTTCAGAAGCAAACTAATAATAACGAAAAACGCAACGTTGTTATTTTAATGTGTGATATTAGAAACTTTACTTCTATCAGCGAAATTAACCAGCCGGAAGATGTTGTAGGCTTTTTGAATACCTACTTTACTCATATGGTAGAAATTGTAAATAAGTATGGTGGAACCGTAGATAAGTTTATTGGAGATGCTATTATGGTTTTGTTCGGAGCCCCAATTTCTTATAACGATAATGCTCAGCGAGCAGTTCAGGCCGCAATAGAAATGTATACACAGCTAGATCAGATTCCTGTTAATCAGTTGAAATTTCCGGAAGGAATGAAGCTTGATATAGGAATTGGAATTCATTACGGCGATGTAATTGTAGGAAATATTGGAAGTACAGATAAAACAAGCTATACGGTAATTGGTGATGCGGTAAACCTTGCTTCCCGTCTGGAAGGACTTACAAAAATGTATGGCGCAAAAGTAATTATTTCCGAAGCAGTTGCCAGAGAACTGACAAAAGAAATAAATGTTTTGCAGCTCGATTCTGTTAAGGTAAAAGGAAAAAAAGAAAGTGTTCAGATTTACCGTGCAGATGGAAAAGCTTTACCGGAGGAATATTCTCAATCATATTCTAAAGGCTTAAAGTCTTATATTGATGGAGCTTTTTCTCTTGCAAAACCATATTTTGAAAAGGCTCTGGAAGTTATTCCAAGTGATAAAGCTGCCAGGCTTATGATTAATCGATGTATTGAATTTAATGAAAATAAACCAGAAAACTGGGATGGTGCAGTTGCACTTACTTCAAAATAAAAAATGTATATCCAAGTGGAGGAAAGGATGAGTATAAAAGAAAAACTACAAAAGAAGAAGGAGATTCCAATTCAAGATGTAAATATTGGAAATGAAATTTCTTCAAAGGTACTTGTTTCTAATAGCTTATTTGCGATTTCTACAATTATTCTGGCAATTGCAATTGGAAACATATCAAAAGATTTTTGGTTGCCTTCGGCAATTTATGGATTATTAATTCCTGTGATTTTACAGCTATTAACTGTTTCTATGGGCTTAGTACTGGTAACACAGTCTACAACAGATGAGTTAGCATCTTTTTATAACTATGAATCTACAGAAAAAGAGCGCACAAAGCTTATAAAAGAACTAATGAATATGCCGGCTAAAGTTTCTTCAATAGTTTTTACAACATGTTTAGCTTGTGATGCAGTGTGGATTCTAATTATAGCTAAAATAGCAAAATTAAATTTAAACTCTGTAATTTTTATGGGATCTATGGTTTATGTTGGCTGTTATTATACAGCTATACATGCAATGACCGGAATTAGTCAAAAGATTTGTTCAAAGCACGCGGCAGATATTGTACAAAAGGGTGTTTCAAAAGAAGAAGTTCGTAAACACCATACCTTTGGTATGAAGTCTACAATGATTACAGTTGTGCATATTTTTGCGCCAATTTTAATTAATGCAATCTGGTTTTATGTTTTGTCCTGGAGAACCTGTATTTCTTATACTTCTACGAAGCTTGTATATTTCCGTCTTATTATGATTGGACTTATAAGCCTGGTAACCTATCATGTTTTTTCTACCATTCTTTTTAAGCGCATGATGCGTTCTATAAATAATATGAAAGATATTCTTTCTGGAATGAATAGAGAAAATTTGCACAAGGTTAAATCTGAAAGCACAGACCTTTCAAATGAGTTTATGTACAATATCTACCTTATTAATACAATTATAGATATTTTGCAGAAAATCTTGAAGGAAGGACAGCGTGTCAGTTTGGACGTAATTGAATCTAGTAATGAGCTTTCTGTAATTTCTCGCGAAACTGCTGTTACCTCCCTTGAGCAGAATTCCGGAATTAAGGAATTGCTTTCTGCAATGGAAGAAACAGATGCACTTTCAAAAAATATTGCAGAAAAAATAGGTGAAGTTTCCCTGGTTGCAAAAAGAACAACAGACAACATTGGTGATGGTTTTGATATTCTTAGACAGAATATGCAGAAGCTGGATGAAATTAAGCGTGCAAATGATGTAACTGTTGAAGGAATTAAAAATCTTACAGAAAAAGTTTCTGGAATTAATGATATTGCAAGAATTATCAATTCTATTGCAGATCAGACAAACATTATTGCCTTTAATGCAGAGCTTGAAGCTTCTAGTGCCGGGGAGGTTGGAGAAAACTTCTCTATGGTTGCTAACGAAATTCGAAGACTTACAAATTCTACTATTAAATCTACACAAGAAATTCGTAATCGAATTATTGAAATTCAACATTCGTCAGATGAGCTTTTATTAGCTTCTCAGAATGGAAGTAAAAAGATTATTGATGGAAACAAGATTATTAATGATTTGAACCTGCGCTTTGAAGAATTAAAACATTCTTCTGAAACTATGGATTACGCTTCTGAAGATATTAAAAAGATTATTGAGCAGCAGACAGCTTCCTTTGCACAGATTGTAATTACTCTTCGTCAAATTTCTGATGCTGCAGAAAGCTTCTCTGGTTCTACTCAAAAAATTAGTGATTCTGCTCAAAACCTGTGTCTTATTTCTGATAGTCTTAAGAAGCTGCAGCCAAAGGATTCTGAGGAAGGCGTTGCTGAAAACGCAAGTGAGGTAAAGTAATGAAACAGAATGATAAGAATTTATCTTTGGAAAGAAAAATCCTTAGAGCCAGTCATATTTCAGATGTTGCTTGTGGAATTGTACTTTTAATGTACACAGTATTTATTCTGAATTTAAATCTTAGAACTCATTATCCTCTTATTCTTATAGTATTAGCTGGTATTCTTTTTGCCCAGTTTGCACTTTCGCCTATAACAAATCATATGCTTTTTGCTAAGGTCTCTAAAAAGGTTGAAAAATGGGAGAATGAAGATTTTACCCAGGAAGAAAGGACACAGCTTTTTCTTAATCTTCATAAGCTTCCAAAAAGAAAATGCATTGAAGCAATTACTTACTTTGCAATTTGTGCTGTTGGACTAGCGGGTGCTTATCATATTTTTTATAAAGTAAATGTTAGTCTGAATTTAGTAAGTCTTTGTTCTTGTTTTTTGGGTGCCTACATTGCTGGCTTGCTTGCACTTTCGCATACCCGATCAATTTGTAATGAAATTGCCTGTGGTCTTGTAGATGAAGGTATTGATGAAAAGATTTTGAAAAAAAAGAAGCACTTTGGAATTTCTTATCAGAGAACATTTACAATGTATTGTACAATTCCTGTTATTTGGGGAATTTTGATTGCAATCATGCTCTTTTATGTTTATTACAATAATAATATTCCGTCAGGAGCAGGATTTTTTAAGGCTGATATTTATGGAAAAGGCTTGCGAAAGGTTCAGCTTTCGAGAATTGGAGTTGTTCTTGCAATCAATGCGATTGTTGGAATTGTTGGTGTTTATTCATTTTTGAGCAGCATTCTTGTTACTTCCGATCATTTGCAGGGTGCGATGCATAAAATTATTAATAATGATATTTTTACAGTAAATCTTGTTCCAACTGATTTTGAATCAGAAGTTTCTTATAACCTTTATCTTATTGATCAGATTGTTCTTTTATTCCGTTCTATTTTGAATGATATGCGCGAAATTGGAAACACAATGGTGGAACCGATTAATGAGCTTGCAGAGATTTCTCAGTCTACGGCTTCTACTTCGCTGGAACAATCTACGGGTGTAAAAGAAATTCTTGCAACAATGGAAGATACTGACCGTCAGACAAGAAATATTGTAGACAAAATTGCGGATGTAACTACAGTTGCTGAAGGCACAGAAAACAATGTAAATGCCGGTTTTGAGATTTTGCAGTCAAATCTGGATAAAATGACAGAAATTACAGATGCAAACGTTTCTACAATTACTGGAATTCGTGAATTGGGAGAAAAGATTGGCAGCATTTGGGAAATTGTAAAAATCATTAATGATATTGCTGATCAGACAAGAATTATTGCCTTTAACGCTGAGCTTGAAGCTTCTAGTGCCGGTGATTCTGGTAAAAACTTCCATATTGTTGCTAACGAAGTTCGCCGCCTTGCAGCTGGAATTACAAACTCTGTAGACCAGATAAAAGATAAGATTACAGAAATTCAACATTCTTCTGATAACCTGATTATTACATCTGAATCTGGAACTGAAAAAATCCGCGAAGGTTTGGATTTATCTGAAAAGCTTAAGGAAAAATTCAGCGATATTCAGTCTTCTTCGGAAATTACAGTGGAATCTGCTAATCAGATTAAAGAAATTATCTATCAGCAGTCTACGGCTTTTGACCAGATTGTTGCAACAGTGCGCCAGATTTCTTCCGGAATTGAAAACTTCTCAACTTCTACAAGTACTGTAAATAATACGGCTCAGAAACTTAAAGAGGCCGCAAACCTGCTTGAAAATCTGCATGAAAGAATTATTACCACGGAGCAGTAAGTTCTTTTCGGGACGGACGTATAAGTATAATACGGACGTCCTTTTTTTTTCCTCTCACAACAGTTCTGTGAAAAACTCACAAGTTTTTATGTAAATCTTATATCGTTTTTTGTGCTTTGTTGCTCACTACAAAAATAAAGCCCGACTGTACAATACAAAGAAAACATTTGACTTTTTACAATAAAGTCAGTTGCTCATTGTAAATGGGCAAAAATATATCTAAAAAGTGTCTGCTTAAGAAAAGTGGACACAAAGGGAGCTTTATATGCAAAAAAGCATTGAAAAGATTAAAAAAAGTTTCATGATTTTTATAGCAGTGTTTGCAATTGTGGGAATGTTTTCTATTATTTCCTGCGATAATGGTAGCGGAAACACTATGGAAGATAGTCCTGATAATCCATCATTGCCTGGAACAGAACCATCAACATCAGGTGTTAGTATCACATTCAATGAAAACAATGGTAGTGAAAATCCAAAAACTGTAACAAAAAATCTTTCATTAACTGATAATCTTCCATCAGCAGATGAACTTGAATTTTGTAAAGAAGGTTCCACTTTTGTTGGCTGGGGTACAAGTGTTGATGCTAATTCACAACAGACAGTTTCATCAGATTATCCTGGACAACTTCTTTCTGAAAATAAAACAAGTGCAATATTATATGCTGTGTGGGATAATAAACTTGGCTCTGAAGATTTTGGTGAAGAATATGCAATTGGAAGTTTTGTTCTTGCAGATGGAACTATAATAGCTTCTGAAGTATTCCACGAAGAAAATGAGGAAAATCCTGTAGTTGGTATTATTGCATATGGCAAGGAAAGCGGAAAATCACCTGACTTAGAAAGTGCAAGTATGATTAGGGCAAAAAGCAAAAAAGATGTTTACATGATAAGTATTTATGCTGGTCTGGGAAAATCAATTTCAGCAGAAAACACAGAGGGAGCAGAAAAGGAAATTTTACCATGTACAATCGGTGGTGTTAGTGGAGTATCTGGAAAACTTTCAGATGTAAAATCTTTCACAGGAGAAACCGACGGTAAAAAATTTGCAGATACATTAAAATCAAAAGTGACTGATAGTGAAAAAGAAGGAAATTATACAGCATTAGAATGGGCTTCTTCTTATTCAACAAAAGAGGGTTGGGAAAAAGAACGTGTAGATAATCCAATTGTAATTCCAAATTCAAGTAAATATGCAAGTGGATGGTTTGTTCCAAGTATTGCAGAATTATGTATCATCTATAAAGGTGATGTTGAATATGGAGAATCTAAAATCTTAAAAAGCTTGGAAAAATTGCAAAATATCAGACATAGAGGTCCTAACGGACGGGAAGACAGCCATAATAATACGGCTATGATGACCTACAAGAATATTTTCCAATCAGCATTTTCTTGTTCTGATGCCTCTGCAAGTACAGTCTGGAGAATTGATGCAGATGTTGAACGATTTAGTGCTACAGTACGAGCGGAGAATAAAATTTCTACAGGTGCAGTTTGGGTTGTTCATTCACTTGAATAGAATTTACTTATAGTAGATTCTGTTATTTGATTAGACCTGCTAAAAAAACAAGAACTGGGCTTTGCTTTTGTGAAGCTCAGTTTTGTTTTTTCATGAGCGACATATTATTTGATTTTTGTTATATTTTTCATATGTTTTCAAATTCCATTTCATTTTCTAAAAAAATCCTCATCTGCCTGATTGCGGAAATCTTGAATGTTCTGTCGGTACTATTTTTTTACAATACGCTCCATATTCCCCTGTTTTTTGATACAATTTTTACGGTTGCAGTGGTTTTTTATCTGGGGTTGGTTCCGGCTCTTTTTGTTTCTGTTGGTTATAATCTAATAAATTCGATTGCTTGGTATGTAAAACAAGGCTCATTTGATCCGTTTGTATTTTTATATGCATTTTGTGGAATTGCCATTGTGATTTCTACATGGTTTATTGCGCGCCGAAAGGATGAATTTAAAATCAGCCTTTCAATCACTATTCTTTATCTGTTGTTAATAGCTCTTATTTCATCGTTCTTTTCTGTTGTTATCGGGGGAGTGATAGATTATTTCCATCTGAAATATCAGAATGTACCGGACATGATGAACCCAATTAAGAATTTTATAAATGCTTTTTTGCAGCTGAAATTCAGTATGATTTCTTCTTGCATAGTTGCACAGATTCCAATTTCTTTTACAGACAGGTTGATTGCTACTTTTGCGGGGTATGGGGTTTATAAACTTACTAGCATTGTATTAGAAGGAAGATAAATATGCCAATTGTTCAGGAAAATGCGGAGTTTGAAACTATTCTTCACACTTATACAACTTTTTTTCTTGTTTTTGATGTGGTTTTCTTCTTTCTTCTGCTTGTAGGTGTAATACTTTTAATTCGTTTTATAAAATCACGTAAAAATCTGCTTGCTTCTAATGAGTATCTTTTATATACAATCCGTGGACAGGAACAGGAACGTGCAAGAATTGCCCGAGAACTTCACGACACCGTAGCGCAAGACTTGCGCTATTGCAAAAATCTTTCTGAAAAAAAGAATGCGGTTCAAAATCTTCCGAAAATAGCAGAAATTCTTGAAAATTCTCTTATGGAAATACGTGCTATAAGTTACAATCTCGTACCACCGGAAATTGAGAAGAACAATCTTGCGGCAATTATAATTAATCTTAGTACAGAAATGTCGGAAAAAGGAGAATTTGAACTTCGAATTGCTATTCCTGATGGAACGGATTGTTCATTTATAAGTGAAGACGAAAGTTTGAATTTATATCGAATTATTCAGGAAGCGTTTACAAACATTTTGAAACATGCAGATGCACGCGAAGTTGTTGTGATGATTAGAAATGAAAACGGAAATGAAGAAAAAGGGCTATATATTTTTGTAACTGATGATGGAAGAGGTTTTAACATGGAGCAAAATTTTGGTTTTGAAACAAAGCATTTTGGGCTTGCAGGAATGAGAAAAAGAAGCCAGCTTATAGGTGCAAAATTTGAAGTGAATTCAAGGCGCGGAGAGGGAACGCAGGTAAGTATTTATGTGCCAAGAAAAAATATATATTATACAAATAAATAGATTGAAAGAGATGAGGTAGTTTATGTCATGTGAAAAAACTCTCTTTGTTGTTGAAGACCATACGCTCACAAACCTGGGAATACGTGAACTGATTACGCAAAGCAAATTGCTTTCTTGTGCGGGTTTTGCTTCTTCTAAAGTTGAAGCATTGCAAAAACTTTCTGATTTAGATAATGCTAATAGTTTGCCTGATATTTTAATTTTGGATTTATTTTTGGGTGAAGATAATGGGCTTGATTTGCTTAGAGAGATAAACTCTTTGTTTCCAAATGTAAAAACACTGGTATATTCTATGTATGCAAAGCCAGGAATTGTTGCACTTGCGTTAGAAGCGGGTGCAATGGGGTTTGTTTCAAAATCGGCACCAGAGTCTGAACTTATGACTGCGATTGAGCAGATTCTCTCTGGCGAAAGTTATGTTCAGAAAAATCTTGTTGCTCCACTTTTTACTTATCGAACAATTTTTGACGGACTTACGCGACAGGAACAGATAATTTTTAAGAAAATCATTGAACGTAAGAAAAATTCTCAGATATGCGCGGAACTGAATATAGTATCGCGTTCTTTGGATAATTATTTGAGCCGTATCTATTCAAAAACAGGCTGTAAAGGACATGAAGATTTGATTGAAAAATTCGGGGGATAAATACAAATAGAGGAAATTTCTAATGCAATTTATTTGATGTGGTGTTAGAATAAATATTAATTGTCATTATCGGACTTGTTCCGATAATCCTTCTAAAAATGGGGTTGCTGTGTCGAGCACGGCAATGACAGAAAGGAGTATAAAAGATATGAAAATTAAATCAGTATTTAGTCATGCTTTTGAAAAGTATGGAAAAGTTCTTACAGGTTATGATGTAACAGACCTGCTTAAAAAACTTGATGAAACAACAAAAAAACCGGATAACGCAGTTATCTATGAACCAGGCGATGCTGGGCTTGAAGCACTTCCAGTTGCTAAAGAATTTAGCGAAAACGCTTATGGTGGAATGCCAATTCAGGTTGGATACTGCAACGGAAACAATACAAAATTGAACTGTCTTGAATGGCACCGTGGTTCGGAACTGAATATTCCTTCTAACGATATGGTTCTTTTGCTCGCTCCACTTCAGAGCGTTAAAAACGGCAAGCTGGATACTGGTGCAGTAGAAGCTTTCTATGTTCCAAAGGGAACTGTTGTAGAAGTTTATGAAACAACTTTACATTACGCACCATGTAATGCTGTTAAGAATGGGGAAGTTTCGAAGGAAGGCTTCCGTGTAATCATCGTTCTTCCAAAAGATACAAACACAGAAAAACCTGCTATTAAAGAAAAGAATCTTGAAGACAAGCTGCTTTGGGCACGCAACAAGTGGCTTATCGCTCATCCGGA
>ODAI012245656.1_pt1 | contig 15582 bp, 9 predicted proteins | sample 1539321 | NCBI WGS metagenome assembly ODAI01 (sample SAMN02144231, study PRJEB22623) | gut metagenome | biome: sheep rumen | host: Ovis aries | place: New Zealand
CTATTATGTTTAACAAATTAAGAAAGAACAAAGAAAAAGCAATGAAAGCTAAGGAAACCGCTATGCAGACAAAGGACGAAGTAATGCAGGAAATCAGCGATGAAGAGCTTGGAGAGGTGAACGGTGCAGGCGATCCTTTTGCAAGCCGTCCGCGTGTATCTACGAAATCTATTGACAGCTCGGCAAGGAGCAAAGGCTGATATACGCTTTTTTCTGGAAGAAGGGTGATCGGTAAAAATTCAGAAAGGAAAATACACTATGAAGCGATTTTTGAAAAGATCGGTGTCAATGCTTATCGCGGGTCTTATGACCTTCGAGGTGTGCAATACATGCATAGCCTACGCTGCGAACGAGATCGCGGATAAGATAGATCCCACAAGAAATATTGTATTAGACGTTCCCGAAAAGTACCAAGACGGCGGGAACTGGTTCTTTATCGCGCAGCCGGGCTGGACTGCCAGCGAAAAGAGCAGCGAAACACTTTATATCCCTGTCCAGCGTACAGGCGACCTTGGCAGTGAGGCGGACATTACCCTAAAGGTCATAGACCTTTCGGCAAAGCATGACGTCAACTACACGGCAGAGCTGTACAACGATGATACCGAGGCGCAGATTGCGTATGCGGATATGTCCGTAAAGGAGCTGACGCTCGGCGACGACGTCGAGATAGAGGAGGTCGAACCCACCGACGAAAACAATCTGGGTCAGATGATAAACGAAATGGGCGGCGCTGATATCACAGACGGTCAAGGCTCGGTGATCGGCAGTGTAAAGGCTACGCCGCTGGACGAGGACGGCAACCCCATAATTGAAGCAAAGACAGACGATGAGAACGAGACTCCGGCAGAGAAAGAAGCCTCTGTTCCGGATAAAACCGAGCCTGACGTTACGATCTCACAGCAGGAAACCGATATTCGGACGGAGAATGAATCCGACGGGGGCGAAACTCTCGCAGAGGGAGAAGACACCGCTAAGGACAAAGCCTTGCCGGAATTTATGCCCCCATGGCACAAAAGCAGTATCCGGACAGAGGATGCTCCTAATAAAGAGGACGCGAAAATGTCCCCTACACAAAAGCTTCGTGCAGCGCGCAGCGCTTACACAGGCACAGAGTCCGACCGTCAGGAGCTTGAGGGCGGCGAAATTTCCGACCTTGCGAAAATGGGGGGCGGAAACACGATGTCCGAGGACGAGTTCAATAAGGAAATGTCTGACGCTGTGGCGGACGGTTATCCCGGCAAGGAGTACGCTCTGCACTTTGGCGAGGGCGAGAACGTGAAATACCTTGCTGTAACGCCGCTTTATTCGGACGCGGCAGAGGGTGACGCACAGATAATGCTGATGCTCAAGAAACCGAGCGGCAACTTCGGCATAGGCGAGGACACAAACCCTGTTTCTATAACCATAATCGATGAGGATGAACCGGAGCCTGTTAAAATATCGATGGCTTCTGATGTTGTAACGGCAGAGGGCGGCAAGGCAAAAATCACCGTAAACCGCGAGGGACGCTTAAATGCTATGAAGGGTGTTATGGTGTCCTCGTGGGGCGGCAGCGCCAAGGCGGGCGACGAGTATTCGGGCATTGGCGCGAAGCTCTGGTTCCCCATGGCAATCAAGAGCCGAACCGTCGAGATACCCGTATATCACGGCACAGAGCAGAAGGATTTTTATGTAACGATTACCGCGCTGGACGATGAAACAGTGGAAACAGAAACCACTCATGTTATCATACCCGAGGCGGATAGCAAAAGCGACGGTGAGCTGATGGGCGAATCGGAATACCAGGGTAAGCCCTTCACCGATCTTCTCAACATCCGCGACGGTTGGGGCGGTCATGGCTTTGGCTTTAATGGCGACACAGGGTTCTATATGTCTACACCGATCAACAAGGAGGAGACGAGCTATGTCCACCTGCCGACATCAAAGTACGGCTATGCCTATGATGGTATGTATGTACACTTTAATTGTTTGGTGAACTGGTGTGATGGCGAATTCCGTCTTTCCCGCTGGAATCCGGGCGGAACCAATATTCAAGCCAACTATTTCGATGACGGCGGCAAACACGACGACCACTGGCTTCGCGGCTATTGGGGAGACGTAAAAGCTCCCGCGGAAGTGACCGTTGAGGCAGCCAACGTGGATAACGAAGGTCCCGTCGGGACGGACAGCTATGCAGCAATGTGGGTAGATGAGGTACGCCTTATCAAGCGTCAGTTTGACATAAAGGTGGAAAATCCTGAGGTAAAGCCGCTTATAGGTATGAGTGATGCTGAGGTCCTGAGCAATTATGAGGCGGTAATGCTTGATAACAGCGCATATAACTCAAGATCGCTCTGGACGGAGGACAGCTTTGCCCTGACCGCAAAGGATACAAAAAGCCCTCTGCGTCTTGTAGGCGTTGAGGCGAAGATCCGTGACGGCAAGGACGGCTGGTACCGCATTGCCACTATTAACGGCAAGAGCGACACCGCTGCGGTAGTAATGAACCAGGCGACCATCGACGCAATGGTTGAGAAGGGCTGTATCGAATGGTCCGCGAACGGCTCGGGATACGGCGGAACGTCCTATAAGGGATCTATCATCGTCCGCCCGGTATTTGATTATATCAATGCGACCGTTGAGCTGAAAAACGGCGATGAGAATTACGGCACACTGTACGCCCAAAGCCCGACCCCGTCTATGCTGTGGGATTTCAATTCCGACAGAAAAATGGACGATGTTATGGGAGTCAACAGCCTTTACCCCACAAATCAGGTATCGTGGCAGGGCGAAAAGAGCGGCGGGAATGATTACTACACCTTTACCGCCTCCGGCGGCGATCCCTATGTGTCGATAGCAACACACGCGGAAAGTCTGGAAAATATACGGTATGTTAAGATAAGGGCGAGAAATCTGAACGACGCGGATCGTATGGAGCTTTTCGGCGCTATAAACTACGGCTATCTTACCGGAAACTCGCATATCAATATCCCGCTTGAAAGCGACACCCAATGGCACGAATATGTTGTTGATATCAAAAAAGCCGATGCTTACATGGAGGGTGGATGGAACGGCAAAATCAGCTATCTGCGTCTTGACCCGATGGCGGGAAACACCAACAACGGCAGTCAAATTCAGATAGACTATATGGCGTTCTTCCCGGATGAGGGCAGCGCAAACGCGTTCCGGAGAGTGGATCCCGACGCGGCGGCAAGCTGGGACTTTAACGGCAGCGATATGGCGATGAACTCTACGTTCTGGTACACAAATGATGTCAGCTACAGCAAATACACCGGCAATGATGCCGATGCCTATGTCTTTAACTCCACCCCAGGCAAAATAGGAGTGTTTGCCCTCAGGACCGACGTTCCGAGTGTGGATAAGATGCGCTATATGAAGATCCGCGTCAAAAACCTGAACGACCACGAGACGGATTTCCGCATATACGCCAGCATCAACGACGCATCCCTCGGTCCCGCCTGGACACGTGTCAGATTTGATAAGGATCCCGAATGGCGGGAGTATGTTTTCGATATCACGCAGGGCGAAGGATTCAACGCGGGCAACTGGAACGGTGTAGTGAGCTGGCTCCGCTTTGACCTCGGCTGGAGTTACGGCACGTCAAGCGACAATTTCGCCATCGACTACATAGCATTCTTCGAGGACGAAGCAAAAGCCAAAGCGTATCAGCCCGCGAAGGCAGGCAGCGTGACAGGTCCGGCGCAGCTTACCTACCACCTCGGTGACAAGCTGAACTTTACTACCGAGATAAACGGCGATGGTACAGCCGCGAATATGGCGCCGGACGGTGTGTATTACGAGCTGAGGAAGTCGAATCAGAACGGCGAGCTGATAAACTTCAATGATGCCCACTATATCAATAACAGCGTTGGATTCAAGCTTACCGACAGCGCACTCAACGGCAATACAGTAGACCACCCGTACTACAGCTTCAAGCCGACATTTACGGAAAAGGGCAACAGGATAACCGTTATAGTTCCCGACGAATATTACGAAAATTATCTCGATACGACTAAGGGTCTGTTTGCCGAAGGCAATTACGAAAGTATGACGTATAATAACGGCGCGTATTACTATGTCATTTCTGAGGATATACTGACAAACGACATATACGAGCTGGATGCGTTTACAAAGGACGCTGAAAATGTGATACCTAAGTGGATACTCAGCGACGGTTCGGAGTATTTTGGAAACTCTATGTATATACGCTCCAATCCGCGGGCTAAAGACAATGCAATAACGCTGCGCGCGGCAACAGGCAGTCATCTGACATATATGACGCTCAGCGGCAATATCGTTTCATCAACGATGAATCTTGCAAGCGGACGCAGCGCCACAGACTTAAACCCCGCAAACGGCGCGGTAGTATCTATGGGCGTTGTGGGAGCGGTCACTGATGAGGACGGTAAATTCACTGCTCCCGCTGTTTTATACGACAGTAACGCAAAGGTGCGCTTCCTTGTTACATACAACGGCGTAACGACCATACAGGAGGCAAAGGTCCCGTCAAACAATGCGGAAAAATCCGATGCGGTGAGTGTAACAGGAAAGCAGGTCAAGGCTGTAAATGCAAGCGCGGGCATAGTACGGGTTGACACATACTCCGAAACGGGCGCGCACTTTACAAGCGCCGTTGCAAGCCAGCGCGGTCAGCTTCAGGGCACACTCCACGCCGTTACCCTAAACGGCAAGGAGCTTATAGTATCGGTAAAGGTCGATAAGGGCGGAGAGTATACCGTCGGCAACAAGACCTATACCGAGAATATCAAGGATGTAACGCTCTACTTCGAGAATCAGGAAACAGGCGAGGTACACGGTGTATTTTCATCGAATGAGACGCCTGCAAAGACGAGTCCCGCTAAATGGTCATGGGATGAGGAAAAGGGCGAGTTCACGCTTGTGATAAACGAATTCGATCCGGCTCATCCTACGCTCTGGACATACGGAGATGTGCTTATGGCACGGCTCACGACTGATAAGAAAACTGCAATGAACTCGATGGGCGAGGACAGCGCGGCGGTAAAGGATATGGTATATGACCCCGTATCAACGGGCTACGGCGTTTACGCAGACCAGAACTATGAGCCGATGAACCTTAACGTCCAGTATGACGATATTGCGGGTATGCTCGGCGTTGAGCCAAAGACGGATGAGTACGGCAATCTTCTCGATGATGATGACACACGCTACAGCTTCGGCGCGTTCCCGTATATCGGAGAGATAACCGCAGCCGTGAAGGTTGTCAGCAAGGTGGTTTCCACTCTTACAGCGGTACCGGAGACGCAGCAGATGATCAGAGACCTTGAGAATATGGCAGATTATGATCAACTGGAGGACGAATATGATAAAGACGGCAATCTTGTAGCCACTGTAGACGAACAGGAAGACGCGTTTGTAGAATCGACAACTCATAGAGGCACGTCGACCACATACAGAGTCTTGTTCAGTGTATTCTTCATAACCCAGAATACGTTCTACGGCGGCGTGCGCTTTATGGTAGGCGTTGTCGCCGCTACGGGCGGCGGCAAGGGCTATTACAGACAGTCTAATCCGTTCAAGGCGAAAGCACCATTTAGCAGGACCAATAAAGCACCGCAACAGTCGGCAAACGATTTGGAATTGATACATGAGGATCCTACGTTCGATAAAGCAAGGCTGGCAAATAATGCGAGCGAATATGGCGGCGTCCACTTCAAGATCAGCGCATATATAGGCTTCTATCTCGATTACGGATATATCGAAATATCCAAAAACGGCGGTAAGGAAAAGAGCCACGATATGGTATACATGGGCGCGGGCGGCTTTATAGGCTTTACCGGAAGTCTGGGCTACACATGGGCATTTATGTTAGGCCCTATTCCTGCCTACTTTAACCTCGAGGCGGGAATAGGAGTGACCTTCTTCATCGGCTCCTCGGCAGATCCCAATAAGACGCTGGAGAGCTTTAAGGACAGCAAGGAGCTTAAAGGACAGGATTTCGGCTTCTCCTTTGAGATAAAGGGCAATGCCTACATCACCGGTACCATAGGCGTCGGTCTATATAAGGTCTTCGGTGTGCGAGTGAGCGCGGGCGTCGCCTTTGAACTGGGCTACAGTCCGAATATAGAAAAATGGTATCCCGGAAAATTTGACAGCAATTTCGGCTATATTTCCGAGGCGACCTTTGCCGGAACCATCGACCTTATGATAACATCTATCGACCTTTACAGCGCGTCCTGGCCGCTTCCGCTGGCTGACGGATACCTGTATTATTTCCAGGAGGTAAGACGAGGAAACCTTTGCATAAGCTATGTTGAAAACGGCATCAATAGCGGCAAGGGTAAGGGTGAGTTTACCGATGCGGAGGAAGCAGAAGCGCGCAGGATGATAAAGGAGCTTTCGGAGCTTATCGACAATGACAGCGCAAGTGTTGAAACCATAATGGAGAAGACGAAGGCTCTTAAAAATTACGCTTACGATCACGATATGCTCTCATGGGTAGCAAAGAACCGCATAGAGATGAACAAGCAGGGCGGTATAATAGGTTCAAGTATAAACGGCGCATTGCAGGATGATACGGACGCAAGCGGTATACATTTCCACACCAACGGTCACGTTGACCCGAAGTGGGTAGCGAATGACGGTCAGCTTATGGCGGCGTTCAGCGCGGTGGAAACAAAGGAGCTTGTTGAGAATGCTTACGCGCAGCCGTCAAGCAGGATAGTAAACCTCGGCGGCGGCAGGTTCCTTATGGTATTTTTGGACGATGCCGCATCGCGTGACAAGCAGCAGGCGGCAACGCTCAAATGGACTGTCTTTGACGGCAGCACCTGGTTGGAGCCGCAGACTGTACAAAATGACATCACCGCAGACGGCAAGCCAAATCTTGTTGACGCGGGCGATAAGGTGATACTTTCGTGGTCGTCGATGACAGACGCTAAGTATGAGACGCTCAAGAACACCGTTAAGCAGGAGCTTACGGACGCGGGCAAGAGCGATACGGATATAGACGTGCAGGAGGCTCTCGAAAAGGATCCCGCGCGTGTGATGAGATATATGGATATATTCACGGCTGAGTTTGACAAGACCTCCGGCACGTTCGGCGAAGTAAAACAGCTCACAGACGACGATATTTACGACGACAACCCGCAGGCGGTCTATGACAGCAAGACAAAGGACTACATAGTTCTGTACTATAAGACCGCGCAGGACGATGAGGATTACGCTGCGGCCGGCGATAAGCTCATGGACGCTGTCGGCGCGTCGGCAGACCCGGATAAGAGCTACAGCGTTATCGCATATATGCTATATAACGGCACAAAAGAGGAGGGCGATCCTTACGATGTCGGCTGGGTAGAAACAGGTCTTTATGATAATGAGATACCCGAGGGCTGGACGAGTGAAGGCTACATCCGAGATTACGGACCGGAGCGTTATCTGCCGTCCGCGATAACCTACGACAACGGAGAATACGCCGATCCGCCGATCTCCGATCTTACGGTTGCGCAGGGGTATAACGGTCTTGCCTCCTACGCGTTTACGGTTGATAAGGACTTTAATCTTAACACCGCCGAGGACCGCGAGCTTTATGTGCAGTATTATGATTTTGCAGAGCACAGCAGCTTTGTTCCCGTTCGCGTTGCCGGCGATGTGACATATGAAGCGGAGGAATATAACGAAAAGACGCAGGAATTTGAGACAAGAGAGTACACAGAACAGGTAGAGGTCGGCGCGCCGAAGCTTATCAGAAACGGCGAAAATACCTTCCTGTTCTGGAGAGAGGACGGACAGACGCTTAAGTATCTGAATGTATCGAAGATGCTCAACGCCAGGGTGGCGGCGGTTGCCGATCCATCGCCGGAAAACGAGAGCGATTGGAAATACGCGCTCAATGAGGACGGCACGTTTGAAACAGACGCGTCGACAGGCAAAACCTACACGCCCAAGACGCAAAATGTGGACTTCGGCAGTCTGAATACAGGTGATGCAATCGAAATAACAGATTATGAGGTAATTGCCGATAAGGACGACAACCTCTATGTTGTATGGACAGACGCGGTAACGCGTAATCATACCGATGAGGTGGGCAGGACATATCCTGTTGCGTCACAGGCAATATACGCGTCAGCTATGATAAGGCAGGAGGAAAGGACGGAGACGTACAAAGACGAGCAGGGCAAGGAGCAGACTTACACCGAGAATACGGTAAGATGGTCAAAGCCGTACCGTCTGACGCGTGAGGATAACTTCAACGACGGTCTTGCGCTTACGCTTGACGATGACGGCAACCTGATGATTGTGCATAACCAGTACACCAAGAAGACGGCACAGAGCGAAGAGGAGATGATGCGGCTCATAAATAAGGGCAAGCTGGGCATAGCCTACGACAAGGAGGGCAACGCCTATGCTCCGACTATAAGCTATAATTCACCGGTGAGCCTTATGTTTACGAAGTGCGAGAAGATCGGCTCCCTTGAAGCGACTAAATTTGAGTATTCGGATGAAAAACCCGTACCCGGACAGGTGATAACTGTAGACGCAACGTTAGAGAATGTCGGACTCACCGACGCCGAGGGCAGCAAGGTAGAGTTCTATGAGTACAAAGACGGCGTTCGGGGCAAGAAGATATGCTCGTTCTCAAGCAATGACCGCATACAGGTCAACACCGCCAAGCGCGTAAGCTTCCTCTGGGAGGTTCCGGGCGAGGGCGCCGAAGGCTATCAGATTGAAGCTGTCATACAGGAGAAAAAAGCTGACGGCGGCTATTATCCGGCAGTCACATCGTATTCTGACACCTTCCATGCGTCGCCGAGATACACGCTTAAGGTGAACAATGTCGCACAGGAGGGCGATAAGTTCCGCGTGGATTACACCGTTACCAATACAGGAAACGCGCCGGCGCCGGAAGGCACAAAGGTAGGCATTAATCTTACGGGCCTATACGGTGATCTTGACAGCGAGCGTTACGGAAATATCGGGAACAGCGAGCTTTACAGCGCCGATTTGAATTTGAACAGCAAGACCGCTGAACCAAATACGGCGTATATCTCCACCGAGGAGGGTACAGAGGAGCGCATCGCGTCAACAGTTCACAACACCGAATTCAGTGAGAGCGTGCTTGTAGATATTCCGCCAAGCGTGTTCAAGTTCTGCGGCTATGATGCCGTGCAGCTTGTTATTAACGATAAGGACGGCAACGTCACGCAGGAGAGCGATCAGTGCTTTGTAGCACTTGGTGAGCCTGTGAACCTCAGAATGAACAACGGTGAGGCTGTAAGCATCAGCGGAAGCGAAACAAAGAAGGTTGATCTAAGCTACGATTCGACCGTGTTTATGAATGAGAGCAAGGTCGTTTACTCCGTAGCAGACCCGACCGTTGCAAGCGTTACGGAAAACGGCGAAGTTAAAGGTATTAAAAACGGCGAAACCGAACTGATCGCGACATTGCTTCCGAGCGGAAAAAGCACCTCCGTGGCGCTCAATGTAAGCGGTATTGAGCAGGATGGCTATACAGTCACATTTAATGCCAACGGCGGCAGCGGCGAAATGGACAATCAGAAATTTGAAACGGGAAGCACGGCGGCTCTTGCGGATAATAAGTTTACCAATAACGGCTACCGCTTCACAGGCTGGAATACCGAGGCGGACGGCAGCGGCACGTCATACACCAACGGTCAGAAAATAACACCGGAGGAGGACATAACTCTGTATGCTGTATGGACGAAGAAATCGTCAGGCAGCGGCGGCGGTAACAGCAGCGGAAGCTCAGGTTCTAAGGTCAGCGTCTATAACAGCGGTAACAGTACAAATGGTAAAGTGAACGTATCAAATACTAATCCGTCTAAGGGCGAAACGGTAAGCTTAACCGTAACACCTGACGAAGGATATGAAGTAGATAAGCTTATTGTAACCGACAGCAACGGCAATGAAATCGAGGTTAAAAGGAACGATGACGGCACCTTCTCCTTTGTTCAGCCTAACGACAATAATGTAACCGTTAAAGCGGAGTTTAAGAAAAAAGACGCTGCAGAGCAGGGTAACGGCGGAAACAGCGGCAGCGAAGGCGGCAAGGAGCGGTGGTTTAAGGACGTTCCCGATAGCACATGGTACTACGCTCCTATCAAAGAAGCGTTTGACGCTGAAAGAATGTCGGGTATGAGCGACGATTACTTTGAGCCGGAAACGGATATAACGCGCGGAATGTTCGCATACGCGATCTATCGCAGAGAGGGTCTGCCCGAAACCGACGCACAGAATAAGTTTGAAGATGTTAAGGCAGATACTTATTACGAAAAAGCAATTGCATGGGCAACTGAAAACGGCATTGTCGCAGGTATCGACGATACCCACTATGCTCCGGACGACCAGATCACACGCGAGCAGATGGCAGCTATACTTTATAGATACGCACAGTTCAAAAACTATGATGTGTCCGTTGGCGAAGATACAAATATCTTAGACTTTACCGACGCGCAGGACATAAGCAGTTACGCAGTACAGGCAATTCAGTGGGCGGTAGGTGACAGCGTGATAACAGGCTTTGAGGACGGCACAATGCGTCCCAAGGCAAACGCTAACCGCGCACAAATGGCGGTAATTCTTAACAAGATTGCAGATTTGTTCTAATCACAAAATTAAATACTTAACAGTCCCCCTGCGAGATTATTCGCAGGGGGTGTTTTTTGCATATGCTCATTTAGAAGCCAAAAATTAAGGGCGGGAATATAAGTATATGGGTATGCTTAAATTTGCGAATTTTTGGTTAAAAATATATAGGTTTTATGCGGTTTTCAAAAGCCGTCTATTCCACTGGTGCGTAACATATAGTTACAAGCCAAAAACTCGAATTGCGATAAGTTACAAAAATCACATTCTCTAATTCAAGCCCAACACGAGGAGCCAAAAAAATCCCGAGATTGCTCTCGGGATTTTATTTTGTTTATTCAGTTGTTTTTGGATTATCTCTGAGACCAGCTAAAAGGTCAAGTATTTTTTGACGGGTTACTTCTCTCGCCGCGGAATTTTCCGGCGTGGGCGGCTCGGCGTTAAGTGCCTCCTGCATTGATGTAAGCTGCTGTGTTATCATATCTAACAGCTTACTGCCAGCCTCCTGCGCTTTGAATGTTTCCATTGTCTTTAAAATCTGTATTCTGACCGGCATTGCTTCCTTTTCGTCAGCCTCTCTGAGTTGTTCCTGCATTTTTGAAATCTGATTGTCGAAAACCTCATATAAATTCATTTGTCTTTCCTCCTTTTTTGGGGCGCAAAGACAAATGGTTCTGTCATCTATCCATCGCGCCCTGCCTTTCTTAACCAGTCCTGCCGCACGTTTTGGATAGGTGCTGCCTTGTGCTATTCCGTTTTCATCAATTACAGATACGTTTTTTGTCATGGGTCACATCCCCTGTCTGTAATATATTTATTTTGCTGTTTTTTGTTATGGGTGCCGTCCCCTGTGATTATTATACCACTGTACAATTAAAATTTCAACCGATTACATATCATTTTTAAGCGGATTACCCTTTGCGTCTGTATTGATGGAGCCTGCCAAAATCAAAATACCCTCAATCAGTCCCCATATATATCCGATACCGAAGCAGAAGGTGAGGCAAATCTGCGCGATAGCCTTTCCCGTATATCCAAGATAGAAGTTATGCGCGCCGAAGCCGCCGAGAAGAATACCCAAAAGACCCGCCGCAAGTCTTGATTTCTGTTCACCTTCATTCAGAATATTTGCAAGTCCAGCGCCGCAATTTGTGCAAGCCGCCGCCTCGGGAATGGTTTCCCTGCCGCAGTTTGGACAGAACCTGTTACCCGTTCCCGCCTTAACACCGCACTTTACGCAGATTACCGCGTTCGGATCCATTTCGTTTCCGCAATTTCTACAAAACATTTATATACCCCCAATGAATTAAATTTGTTATATAAATAATGATAGCGCATATCATTACAAATATCAGTATAAATTTGTTTACTTTTTCATTTCTGAACATGTGCCCTTCCGTTACGATTGCCCATACAATGACAGGCGATAAAAAAATCATCGCGTTTTGCATTGCTGCGGATTTCAAATCAAAATGCATAAGCGCGTGCGCCGCCCTTGTCATTCCGCAGCCGGGGCACGGAACGGAAAATATTTTCTTAAAAATACACGGCGGGTTTAAAAGCATAATCGTCACGCATACCGCCGCAATAACAAACAGCCGTGTTAAAATCACTTTTTTCATAACAATAATATACCACACACATTGTTCTTTGTCAATTGACAACAAAACCGCTTTATGGTAAAATATATTATACTAATTTATGAAAGGAAAAACGATATGAATATTACAAACGACATCAAATATATAGGCGTGAACGACCACGAAATTGACCTTTTTGAGGGACAGTACATTGTGCCTAACGGTATGGCGTACAACTCATATGCGGTTGTTGACGAGAAAATTGCGATTATGGACAGCGTTGACGCGCATTTCGGCGACGCGTGGCTTGGTAATATAAAGGACGCATTGGCTGGCAGAACACCGGATTACCTTGTTGTTCAGCATATGGAGCCCGACCACAGCGCGAACATCACGACCTTTATGGACGCGTACCCGAAAGCTACAATCGTATCCTCTGCAAAAGCGTTTGATATGATGAAAAACTTTTTCGGCACGGATTTTGCTGACAGACGCGTTGTTGTTAAGGAAGGCGATACGCTGGAGCTTGGCAGGCACGTTTTGAATTTTGTTGCAGCGCCGATGGTTCACTGGCCGGAGGTTATGTTCACCTATGACAGCACTGACAAGGTGCTTTTCAGCGCGGACGGTTTTGGTAAATTCGGCGCGCTTGACGTGGACGAGGATTGGGCGTGCGAGGCAAGACGCTATTATATCGGCATTGTCGGCAAGTACGGCGCACAGGTTCAGGCGGTGCTTAAAAAGGCGGCAAACCTTGAAATTCAGACAATCTGCCCGCTTCACGGCCCCATTTTGACGGAAAACCTCGGCTATTACATCAACCTCTATGATATATGGTCGTCCTACGGTGTTGAGAGCGAGGGCGTAAATATTGCGTACACCTCGGTTTACGGTCACACAAAGGCGGCGGCGGAGCTTCTTCGTGACAAGCTCATTGAAAAGGGCTGCGTAAAGGTTGCTCTTAACGACCTTGCAAGAGAGGATATGGCGGAGTGCGTGGAGGACGCGTTCCGTTACGGTAAGATTGTTCTCGCCACAACGACATATAATAATGATATATTCCCGTTTATGAAGGAGTTTATAAACCACCTCACCGAGCGCAATTTCCAGAATAAAAAGATCGGTATAATCGAAAACGGTTCGTGGGCGCCGACAGCGGCTAAGACAATTAAGGCAATGTTTGAAAAGTCGAAGAATTTGACGTTTACCGACACAACCGTAAGTATAAAGTCAGCGATGAATGACGATAATAAAGCGCAGATTGACGCGCTGGCGAATGAAATATTGGCGTAACGCCTAAAATATATTAAAGGAGGAAAAATTTATGGCAAAATATGTATGCGACGTGTGCGGCTGGGAATATGACGAGGCTGCAGGCGATCCCGATAACGGCATCGCTCCCGGCACAAAGTTTGAGGACTTACCCGACGATTTCGTATGTCCTTTGTGCGGCGTGGGTAAGGATAGCTTCTCAGAGGCGTAAATTCCGCCCTAATATGGTAAGATGAAATATATCGGCAGAATAAGCTGCCGGTATATTTTTTTGCAAGAAAAAAGCACCTCGGCAAGGGGTGATTACCCAAGTCGGAGTGCAATTTGTGGCAAGCGCTGGTGGACGCTTTGTGGGTTACAGCATTGTAATGCTGTACTGGAGCTAACGAGCGGAGTCGAACCGCCGACCTCTTCATTACCAATGAAGTGCTCTGCCTACTGAGCTACGTCAGCATTTTTGTTACATGAGAATGTCCCTCAAATAACTATACCATTATAATATAGTTACAAAAGTTTGTCAATACCCAAAGAAAAAAATTGTATCAAAAAAACTTTGATTTTATGGGAATTTTTCGTGAAAAACCCTTGACAAAGCTTGTTTTTTTTTATATAATCTGATAAGCTGACGTATTATGCGGCGACGTGTAAAATCAGTATATTTCAAGAATTTGGGAGAGTGAAAAAACGATGATCGGTGAAGCCGAAAAGGCGAAGCTTCAGGTCGGCTATAAGCAGGCGGTAAGAGCCTTGAACGAGAATAACGCCGAAAAGCTTTTCATAGCGGAGGATTGCGATGATAAGATGAAAAACACGCTTGCCGCGCTTGCAAATGAAAAGAACGCTCCCGTTACATATGTTCCGACGATGAAGGAATTGGGCAGCATATGTGAAATCGAGGTCAGCGCAAGCTGCGCCATTGTTTTAAAGTAGTTATTTACGCAATATGCGTGAATATAGATATTCTTACTAAGAAAGGAAGTGTAACACGATATGCCTACATTTAACCAGTTGGTCAGAACAGGCAGAAAGACATCTGTAAAGAAGTCCACAGCCCCCGCTCTCCAGAAGAGCCTGAACTCTTTGAAGAAGAAGACAACCGATAAGAGCTCACCTCAGAAGAGAGGCGTTTGCACCGCTGTAAGAACCGCAACACCGAAGAAGCCGAACTCAGCGCTTCGTAAGATCGCCAGAGTACGTCTTACAAACGGTTACGAGGTAACGGCTTATATCCCCGGTATCGGCCATAACCTTCAGGAACACAGCGTTGTGCTTATCCGTGGCGGAAGAGTACGTGACCTGCCCGGTACAAGATACCACATTATCCGCGGTACTCTTGATGCACAGGGAGTTAACGGCCGTCTTCAGGGCAGAAGTAAGTACGGTGCCAAGAAGCCGAAGGAAAAGAAGTAATTTTTAGATTATTTCAAACCAAGTGCATATCGGGTTATATTTAATAAGAAGATATATTCAGATAGCGCTTGACGGGGTTTTATAAAAAACCCAGAGTACCTATGAGACTCTAATATTTAGTGAGGAGGGAAGTAAAGTGCCAAGAAAAGGTTTTATAGCAAAAAGAGAAGTTTTGCCTGATCCTATTTACAAGGACGTTGTTGTAACAAAGCTTATCAACAACATCATGCTCGACGGTAAGAAGGGCGTTGCTCAGAAGATTGTATACGACGCATTTGAGATTGTAAACGAAAAGACAGGTAAGGACGCTCTCGAGGCATTCAAGGAAGCTATGGATAACATTATGCCGGTTCTTGAGGTTAAGGCAAGACGTGTCGGCGGTGCTACGTATCAGGTTCCTATGGAGGTTCGCCCCGAAAGACGTCAGACTTTAGGTCTTCGTTGGCTCACAGCTTACTCAAGATCGAGAAGCGAGAAGACAATGAGAGAAAGACTTGCAAATGAAATTATGGACGCCATCAACGGAACGGGCGGCGCTGTCAAGAAGCGTGAAGATACCCACAAGATGGCAGAAGCGAATAAGGCATTCGCACACTATCGTTGGTAATTTCATAAATTGTTGTTTATATATGTAGCCGAAAGGTGAACGGGGTGGGGCTGTCGAGGGGGGCCGGCCCGCCGGACGGGATTTTTCCGGCGCCCCCCGCGCGGCGGGGGGCCCCCCCGCCCCCACCCC
>ODAI011336090.1_pt1 | contig 15581 bp, 10 predicted proteins | sample 1539321 | NCBI WGS metagenome assembly ODAI01 (sample SAMN02144231, study PRJEB22623) | gut metagenome | biome: sheep rumen | host: Ovis aries | place: New Zealand
CCCTGACCCTCGGCTTGCAAAGCCGATGCTCTAGCCAACTGAGCTAATTCCCCAAGGAATAAAAAGATATTACAGAATTTTGATTTTTTATGCAATAGGTTTTCGGCATTTAGGCAGCGTTTGTGAGAAAATCACAGTTGCGAATATGGGTGTTATGGCTTATAATAATAATGTTATAGACGTTTTTACAGGAGATGATGCATATGAGTGATGGTTTGGATCCAGAGATTGCAGCACTTTTATCACAGTCGGGAGGAGATGGAGCCGCTGAAAGCGCCCCTGTAGAAACTCCAAAGGCTTTTTCTTTCAGTTCTTCAAAATCCAGTTCGGCAAGTACAGCATCATCATCTTCTTCAAATAAATCTGTTCATGATGTTGATTTGAGCCGCAAGGAATTTGAACCAATTGAACAGTTTACAAACGAATTCCCTTCAGAAGTATTTAACGACACAACATATTATAAAACTGCACTTACTGGTGAAAATCAGTCGGCACAGCGTGTACATCAGATTCTTTCAAAGTATCTTACCTGTCAGGATCCGAAAGACCGTGCTGTTTACCGTCAGCAGATTGTAACTTCGTACTGGGAGCTTCTCCGCGGTATGGTTGGAAAAATGGGCTACCCAGATACTCCAATGCCAAAGAAGATGCTCGTGCGTTACGGAGTTCTTCTTCCATCTCTTTTCAAACAGGAACAGAAAGAATTCTTCTCTAAGGTATTTATTGAAAACCGTGAAGCAGAGCCAATTCTTTATGTTGATGAATGGTTCAAGGAAATTGCTTCGGGCCGAATGGGCAATTCTGCAACTGATGAAAAGAAGCAGGTAAAAACCGCAAATATGACTCCTGATCAGGCTGCTTCTGCTGAACAATCTCGACTTATGCAACTTCAGTCAAAGAACTCGGGAAAGCTGCAGAGTGCAGAAAACATTCTGAACATCAAAGAAAATGAACGCCGAATGCTCGAAGGTGAGCTTAAGCGTGATATAGAAGATCTTTGTGAGCACAATGCAGTCCTTGGTCTTGATAATCATGCAGCCGGTTATACTGAAATGCAGAGAAAGCTTTTGCCTGAAATTACAGATATTCTTCATCGTCTTTCAAAGAATGATAAGGAGCTTTCTAAAGTTCTTGAAGAATACAAAGAGGCTAAAGCTACTTACGATAACGTTCAGGACAAGATTAATCAGGGTGGTGGAGCTGCTGCGGCAACTAACGATACAGAAGCTGTTAAGATTGAGTTTGAAACTGTACGTCAGATGGCAAAGATGACAGTTGGACGCCGTGGTAATCAGTTCCCGATTTTTACACGCGAATTCTACCATTGTACAGAACGTGGTACTGGTACCCGTGAAAATGTAATTGATGTACTTCGCTGGATTGAAAGCCTGGATCCGGGTGTATTCCATCGAATCCATAAAAATATTCCAAACCGAATTGTTCCTTATGTTCTGCTGGTTCCAACTTATGGCGACCGCGGATTCTGTTGGGAACCGTTTGACCGCTATAACCGCGTAACAAGCCGTGGACGTATTGTTGTTCCAATGTATCCTAAAGACCTTAAGATTGCGGTTCTTACTGCAGTTGCTGATTTAAGATGGCAGGTTGCAAAGGAAAAGGCTTCTTATTACTGGATGGAGGAAGGTCTTACAGGACAGTATTACCAGCACTTTGACCAGATGAAGCTGAAGGGTGATGTAAAGGAATTCTTTATTGAAGACTACATCCTCTGGATGACAAAGGAATCGACTGGTGTTCAGCGTCTTGATAAAGATGTTCGCGGAATCTTCTGGCGTAATATGCCGTTCCCTAAGGAACTCAAAGAAGAACTCCGCAAACGCTCACTTGTTTATGATGAGCTTTGTAAGAAGGATGCCAACCGCGAGATGAGCGATGGATACTGATTTATTCACCACTCAGTGCAATTACAGGATCCAGCTTTGCCGCACGGCTGGCTGGGTTCAAACCAAAGAATATTCCTACAAATACCGAGAAAACAAATGAGATTATGCAGGCATTTACACTTATAATCAGTGCATTTGACTGAACGTATTCCACTGCAAGTGCTACAATTATTCCTACAATAATTCCAATTATACCACCGAGTAGGGTAATGCTTGCTGATTCAATTAAGAACTGCTGTCTTATATCTGCAGGGCTTGCACCAAGTGCTTTTCTGATTCCTATTTCCTGGCGGCGCTCAGTTACAGTTACAATCATAATGTTCATAATTCCAATACCACCAACAAGGAGGGAGATTGCGGCAATGGCACTGAGCATTACACTCATAGTGCTGGTGATTTCGCTCATCTGCTCAAGCATAGACTGCATGCTCATTACGTTTACAGAATATTCAGAGCCGGTCTTTTCTGTGTAGTAGCTTTTGATTTCAGTAGCAAGATTTACAGCCTTATCAGCAGAAGTTGCCTGAACCATAACGGTTGCTGCAGTAGGATTTGGTGTAATCTTTTTTGCGTAAAAACCACGTGGAATAAAAGCTGAGCCGTTTTCCATACCGGTAGTCTGTTCCTTCAAAACTCCGATAACTTCAAAACAGAAAGTTGTTTTACTTGCAACAAGAATCACCTGTTTGCCAACGGCATCTCCGTCCGGGAAATAGTTTTCTGCAGTATCATGACTCAAAATGATTTTCTGAGTTCCTTCTTCGTTATCAGTTACAGTAAAGAAACTTCCTTTTTCAAGTTCAAGATTGTACATCTCAAGATAGCCGGTTTCAATTGCGCTGCAGTTTACAGAAGAAGAAGTTTCTCCGTAAGTCATAGTTACATTCAGCGAGTTTTTGTACCAGATTTTTTTGATGTTCTTGATATTATCAAAAAGGTCAGTGCGTGCACTTTCATCAAACCGAACAGAAGAAGAAGAGCCGCGGCGGCTCATAAAGCCTGCGCTTACACTTACAACATCAAGACCGGCACTACCAAAGGTGTCCTGAATCTGTTTTGTGGAACTGCTTCCCATACTTGTGATTACGATTACAGAAGCAACACCAATGATTACACCAAGCAAAGAAAGGAAGGTGCGGGTTTTATTACTCTTGAAATTCTTAAAAGCATTTATGAAGTCTTCTAACATAAGGTCTCCAAAATATGGATTGCCACGTCGCTGCGCTCCTCGCAATGACGGGGGCAATCTTATTCAACAATCTGTCCGTCGAGAATACGGATACAGCGTTCAGTGGATTCTCCAATTCTCGGGTCATGGGTTACGATGATAATGGTGGTGTTCTGCTCTCTGTTGATTTTGCGGAACATCTCCATAACCTGCTTTCCGGTTTCTGTATCAAGCGCTCCGGTAGGCTCATCTGCAAGAAGAATCTTTGGCTGAGTTACCATGGCGCGGGCAATTGCAACACGCTGCTTCTGACCACCAGAAAGCTCATGAGGCTTGTGGTGAATACGCTCAGCAAGACCAACCGACTCAAGAGCCGCAAGTGCTTTTTCATGACGAGAGTTACGGTCTACCTTCTGATATTTTAAAGGAAGCATTACGTTCTCAATTACATTCATTGAAGAAATAAGGTGATACTGCTGGAATACGAATCCGATAGTCTGATTGCGAAGAACCGAAAGTTCCTTCTCAGACATCTTTGCAGTTTCCTTACCATTAATCTTTACAATTCCAGAAGTAGGGCGGTCCAGACAGCCGATCATATTCATACAGGTAGATTTTCCAGAACCCGAAGGTCCCATGATGGAAACAAACTCTCCCTGTGAAATGTCAAAGCTTACTCCACGAAGCGCACGTACTTCGTTATCTCCCATGATGTAGGTTCTTACTACATCCTGTAAACTAACTACGCTATCCATAGACTGCCTCGCTTAGAATGGGCCACCGCCAGGGAATCCGCCGCCTGGCATTCCACCGCCGCTACCGTTACTACGGTTGCTGCCAGAGTTGCCGCTCGACATACCACCAGGCATTCCGCTTCTGTTTCTGTTGAAACCAGACATCTTAGGTGTAGACTGCTGTAAAAGAACTTCGCCGCCTTCAAGACCTTCCAGAACCTTTACGTATTCTGAACCGTAAGACTGAATCTTTACAGACTTTTTCTGTTCACCTTTAGCAAGTACCACATAAGGCTCTTTGTTTTCATAACCGATTGCATAGCGCGAAACAACAACGTATTCCTCGGTTGGACTGATTTCAATTTTACCGGTGAAAGAGAAGTTTGGAAGAATCTCTTCAGGATAATCATCAATTCTAAGCTTTACCTTTACAACAGTTGCACCGCGGGAAGTAACTTCACCAATTGCAGGCCAGCCTGTTACATAACCCTTTACAGTTTCTGAACTATAAGCAGGGAAGGTAAAGTTTACAGTCTGTCCAACTTGGAGTTTAGAAACATCAGTTTCTGTAACTTCAACCTCGGCTGTAAGATAATCAATGTTTACAAGAGTACCTACAGTATCTTTAGCTTCAAGAGAGTCGCCTACGGCAACGTCTAAATCTGCAATAATTCCATCAAAAGTAGCAGTAACCTTGCGGTCTTCAACTTTCTGCAGCAGCGAATTCCGCTCCGTCTCCAGCAGTCTAAGCTCGCGAGCCGAGGCGGTGAGCTTCTTAGTAGCCATCGTATATTCCTGCTTTTCGAGGTTATAAAGCTGCTCCGAGTCGTCCAGCTGAATGATCACGTCGCCTTTCTTAACCTTGTCGCCGGCCTTTACGTAAACCGCAGTTACCGTACCCGCACTACGCGCCTGGAGAGTCTGCTCCTGAGCCGCAGCAACCGTTCCCGAGATTTCAATTACGTTTTCATAGGTCTCTACATTGGCCGTATAGAAAACCTTCTCATTACTCTTCGAACTCAAAAGTGTTTTTAATACAACAAGTCCAATTCCAATAACTGCAACAACAGCAGCAGTAATGATTATAATCTTGATTTTCTTTTTCATATTACCATCCTTATTTGTTGTCATGCTGAACTTGTTTCAGCATCTTCTTTAATAGAGATTCCGAAACAAGTTCGGAATGACAAGTTTTTATTTTTCTTCTTTTGGAATAAAGTTCATTACAACATCATCGTTATACATAATCAGATCAATCTGATTCATAACCTTTTTAAGGATGTACGAGTTCAGATTAGTTTTAGCAGAAAGATATTCGCTCTCACTTGTAAAGCCCTGCTTGTACATAGAAGCCATATCCTTTTCGAGCTCTTCATACATCAAAAGATTTTGCTCAATTGTTTTCTGTTCCCATAAAAGTGAGTCCAGCTTCTGCTGAGTTTCTACAACCTTTGTTTCGTATTCAGTTTCTGCAGTTTCAATTGCAAGCAGTTCCTGTTCTTCTGTAAGAGCATCCTGCTTTTTACTAATGCTGTTTTTGCGGAAAGTATTTGGAGAAAGGCTCATGCTCAAAGTGATGGCAGGGTAGTTTGATTCTCCTCCAACCGGCATGCTCACTCCTGCTCCAAGCGAAAGTCCTCCGATAGTTCCAGATAAGCCTGCGTCTACAGTGTCAGATTTTGTAGTTGAATTATCGATTGTGTAACCTGCAGAAGCAGAAAGTGAATAGCTCTTGTTTGTGCTGCGCTCCATGCTGTTGATTTTATATGTCCATTTTGCGCTTTCGATAGAACTGTAGTTTTCTTTCTCAAAGTCCAGAATGTTGAGAGGTGTTCCAGCTTCAATATCAGAAGGGACAAGGCTCATAAGATCTGTGTTTTCATCAATCTGAATGTCATAACCGCATTTCTTATAGAAGACAACACAGTCGTGAATCAAAGTGTGGAGGCTGCTTTCAATTTCATGTTCGTTTGTTATTACCTTGAGTTCTGCCTTGCGGTAGGTAGAAGAAGTTTTTGAGTAGCCCTGAACCTTTACAGATTCAAAATCAATTTTGTCACTGTAAAGCTGTTCCTGTTTACTCATAATTGAATTGATTGAATTAAGCAGCTGCTTGAGCTGGGTGTAAAAGTCTTTTTCAGCAGAAAGAACGCTTTTTCCAAGTTTGCGTTCTGCTTCAATTACAGAGCGTTCTGCTTTTAAGAGTGAAATCTTGTTTGAAAGATTTGAAGTCGAAATAATATCAACTCCAAGTGAAACAGAAGTATCAGAAACCTTTGTGTCATCCTGAGTAGAGTTTACGCTGGTCTGAACTTCAGCAGAAAGATTTGATGCCTGTGGAAGTTTTGCCTTAAGAGATGGCTTTGCAGAAATATTTGAGCCGTCTTCTGTAAGTTTAATTGTTACGTTGCCGCTCGCAAGAGTTATGTCAAAGCCCTTGTCAATTTTTGTTGAATCATACGAAAGCTGTGCCTTTTTTGCTGCAATGGCAAGATTCTTTAATTCTGAATCATTTTCAATATATGAAAGCAGCAGTTGTGTGGTGTCTGGAAGAGAAACTGTGTCCGAGACCGTTTCTGCAAAGATTCCAGAGAAGAGTGCACACATAGCTGTAATAATCAGAAGTTTTCTTTTTCCCATTTCAATTTCTCCTGTCGTTACATATAATTAAACGGAAATTGAAAAAAAAGGAAACAGCTTTCAGGTGTTTATAAGAATAGTCTTAGGAACTCTTATTTTTCTCTAATACTAATGGATATTATTTAAGATGCTGATGATATCTGCACCGCCAATAAAGGTTCCGATTGTACTTCCGATTGACGAAAGAATGAAAACCAGAAGAGTTCTGAGAATTCTGTTTTTATAGAAGCCCTTAAAGTTCACATCATCCTGCAGAGTTTCCATATCACTTACCTTTGGCTTGCACACTGTTGCCTGAACAATGGCGGTACAGAAACCAATTCCAATAAATGGACAAAGAGAAGTAAATGGAGCACCAATAAAGCCAACCAGAATTGCAATAGGATGTCCGAAGGCAATTGCAGTAAAGATTGCAGCAGGAATAGCATTCCACAGGAACCATGTTGAAAGAATCTGTGTGCCAGCATGAACACCGCCGTAAATAAAGCCCGCAACAATAAGTCCAATAATACATGCTGGAATTAAGAAGGCAAAAATCTTTCCTGCAATTCCAGGTTTTGGAAGGGTAGCAAGCTCTTTTACATTTGAACTTGCCTGATCGTTTCCAAGCTTTTCAAGATAAGCCTGAACTCCAGGAAGGTGACCTGCACCAAGAACAGCAACAATGTTGTTACCTTCTGAATCCCAGATTTTTGATGCAAGATAACGGTCGCGTTCATCAATCAGAACTTCTTTGATTACAGGCATATATTCTGAAAGTTCATCCATCATGGAATCCATTTCGTTACGTTCTTTTAGCTTTTCTATTTCGTTAGGATCTACTTCTTCATTGCTGAAGGCACTTGCAAAGAGGGTAGCAAGAAGCTTGCATTTTCCCCAGAAGGTATTTTTACCCCAGGCTCTTTTAAGTGTAATCTGAATAGGGCGGTCTACGAGGGTACAGGCAATTTTATTTTCTTCTGCCGCATTCATGGCAGCAATCATTTCATCACCTGGTTTTACACCGGCATTAAGACCCATTCTGCGCTGGTATGATGACAGAATAAGATTTGCGAGAAGGAGAAAGCCTTCCTTACGCTTAAGAATCTTTACCAGGTCTAACTGACTGTAGCGTGAAGGATTTTTGATGGATTCTGCACGCTTTCCATCGAGCTCTACGGCAACGCAGTCCGGTTTTATATTTTTAATAGTTTCTTTTACTTCTTCAACACTTTCTTTTGAAACGTGAGCTGTTCCTACAAGAGTTATCTTGCGGCCATTAAAATCCAGCTGTATCTGAGTCTGGCTCATTGCATCAATCCCCATTCGGCAATCCTGTATTCAAAGAACATAGGAGCCTTCATACTTGTAACTTTTGCATAGTATTCTCTTGCGAGATCCTCTGCGTTGTTCAACTCATAATAAAGTCCCATGTAGAATAGCATTTTACCGCGGTTGTTGCTATTAGTTTCTTTTGTAATTTTTTGAATAACATTTGATTCAGCATTTCTGTTGTAGTTATCGTTGTAGAAGCGAACCAGAGCATATTCGTTTGAATTAGAATCAAGCTTCTTGAGCTGAGCGGCAAGAACCTTTTTAGCTTCAAGAGGTTTGTTCAGTTTGAAGTAGCAGGCTGCAATCATAAGTGTGTAAGCATAGCTTGGACTGAACTCATAAGTTTTTGTGAAGTATCTGATTGCGTTTTCATAATTCTTTGCACGGTATTCAAGAATTGCAGTTGATTCGTATGCGTAGAAATATTTTGGATTTGTCTCAATTACCTTGCGGTAGTTTTCAAGAGCTTCATCCCATTTTTCAAGGTCGTCATAGTTTCCGGCAAGATATGCATAAGCAAGGAAGTAAGAAGGATCAAGTTCTACAGCCTTTTTCCATGCATTTGCTGCATCATCAAATTTTCCCTGATAGCGAAGGTATGTACCATAATCCATCCAGTAATCATAATTTACAGGATCCTGTTTAATTGCCTGCTGAATGAATTTTGTAGCACGAAGATAGTTCTGCTCTTCATAAGCAAGCTTTCCCATATAGGCGAGGGCAGCAGGGTTTTCTGGATCTTTATCAAGAATCTTAAGGAAGTTTTCAGAAGCAGCTTTAATGTCGTCTGTGTAGTAAGACATCTGGGCATAACCAAAGAGAGCGTCTAAGTTTTCTGGATCTCCGCGAAGAGCCTTTTTGTATGAGTCGCGGGCAAGCTTGTATTTTTTATTTACAGCATATTCTTCCGCCTTCTGAATATTTACAGATGGGTTATATGGATCTGCTGCAAGGATTTTATCTGTTGCTTCTTTATAGGCTTTTTTGTCGCCCTTTGCTTTTGTACACATTGAGATAAGCTCAAGTGCATCCATGTTTTCCGGATCAACTACAAGAATCTCATTTGCAACTGTGATTGCGTTGTCGTACTGTGCATCTGAATAATAAAGGGCACCAAGAAGATTCTTTAGTTCAAGGTCGTCTTTTAATGATGATGGAATTGAATCAAAGTGAGCGATTGCGCCTTTTGTGTCTCCCTTATCAAGAAGCACCTGAAGCTGCTTTACAAATTTTACATTTGGCGGATCTTCCGGTTCCTTCTTTTTAGTCTCTTTTTTAGGCTCGGTTTTTGTGACTTCCGGCTTAGGTTCGCTATCTACCTTTGGGGCTGTAGCACAGCTGGTAACGAAAACTGAGGTAGCAAGAAGGGCTCCTGCAGCAAGAATCAGCAAAATCTTTGACTTATTTTCCTTAATCATTCTTTTTACTTTCCTTTATATAGTTGAAATTAACCGAATCATTGGCTAAACTATTAATACAATGAGCATTCGGATATTAAAAAAAGCATTAGGACTGCTTATTGTCGATATCGTTATTATCATCGGCATTTTTGTCCTGCAATTTAGAACAGATTCCACAATTATCAAAAAAATCGGAAATCTTCAGATTACCCTCGAAACTCTGGATGAGCAGTCAGGTGTAATTACTTATAAGAACAAAGCTAGAATCTCCTATAATGGTATTAATTTTGTATTTGATGACCAGAATCCGGTCTATATCAAGAAAGACGGCTCAGACATGCCGGTTCAGCTTAAAGATGTAGAACAGAAGGAGCCTCTTTCTATTACTTTAAACTTCTCTGAGGGTGTTAAAGTTACGTACGAAATTGCTTCTGAAGATCTTTCTGCTTCCCTTGCTATTTTAGCCGAATTGCCAGACGGAGTAACTGATTTCTCAATGCCATACAGTTATTCTTCTAATATGAGTATTCAGAAAGCCGAAAAAGACAGCCTTGTGCTTGCAGGAAAACGCAATGCCTGGGAGTTTTCAAGCCATTATATTGATGCCGGCCGCTTTGACTTTACACAGCGCAATTATATGGCAACATACTCTATCTATGATGCTAACCAGAAGTTCAGCTTTGATGATATTATGAACGAGCAGATTGCAACTTCAGAAGAGTTTGCAAAGACAATTGCTCAGTTTAAGCGTACACTCATCAATGCCTTTGATACTAATAACGTTGAGTCAAATATTACAGAACAGGTTGCAGTTTCTTACATTGCTGCACAGGCAGAAAACAGCGGCTATTCTCGTGCTATTGAAAATGTTCCAGACAGCATTAAAAAGAGCAAACAGAGAACCTACCTTTCTGCTCCATACTTCAACACTCTTGAAGATATGAATACAAATCTTGAAAAGGCAATGAAAGATTACGAAAAGCGCATTACCGACAGTGCAGACAAGGGAACTTTTGATCTGTTTACAGTTCATAAGATTTCAGATTTCATTTACCTGCACCAGAACCCAGAAACTGTTAAGAAGCTTTTGTACAATGCTGCAATTGCAGAACCAGAAAACCTTACAATTGCTCAGATTTCTGGAATTCTTCAGGTTTATGTTGATCTTACTCAGCTTGCTCCTTCTTATGCGGCAATTCTTGAGCCTATCCTTGAACCTGGAATTGAGCGCATTACAGAAGCCTGTAAGTTTGAAGGAAATATCCTTACAATTTCAGAAAACGATACCTTCCTTTCAGTTAATCAGGCTGTAGAAACTGGTATTGCACTGCTGCGTTACGGAAGACTCATTGATAATGAAACTTACAGAAAAGCAGGTTATGCAATTGTAAACTCTTATCTTGCAGAAAGCTCTTCATTTGATTTACGTACTCTCAGTAATATCTATCCTGTTATTGCATTCGGTAATGAGTTCTACCCTCATTTTGCAAAGATTTCTGATGAGAATGGTAAGAAGGTTTGGGCATGGACTTGTGCAAAAAATATTAAGCTTGAAAAGTCTGCAGATGAATATAATTTTGATATTGATTTCCCTAATGGCGATACTCATTACATTATTATTAAGGGTATTCCACAGTTCAATTCAATTTATATTTATGATATGGCCTTCCGTACAGACCCACGTTTTGAAACTTATAACTCTTCGGGTTATGTATACAAGAAGTCTACAGAAACCTTGCTGTTGAAGTCTCGCCATAAGGCACAGAACGAAAAGGTAAAACTTGTTTACAGAGAAACAAGACCTGCTCCAGCCCCTGTAGTTGAGACAGCTCCTGCTCCAGTGGTAGAAGATACTGAAACACCAGCAGTTGAGGCCGAAGATACAGAGAGTTCTGAAGAGAGTGTAGAGTAAGCCTTAAGAAAGATTGTCGGTCTCTGAGCGGAGTCGAATGGCCGGCAATGATAATTAGATTTCTTCGATATAATCTTTTGGATTTACACGTTTAAGAACGATGAGTGTAATATCATCTGTAAGCTTTTCTTTGCCAACAAAGTCCGAGAACTTGTCCATAATGCGGTTCATAAGCATTATGGCACTCTCATTATGATATTCTTCAATTATTCTGATAATTCTTTCTTTTGAAAAATCTTTTCCTTCGCTGTTAATGCAGTCGGTAAGTCCGTCTGTATAGCAGACAATAATATCATCTTTTTCTGCACGGAAGCTCATTGGAGGGAACGATACATCAAGTCCTTCTACACCAAGAATACCATACTGTTTTTCTGTTTCCTGCTTTAATTCAATAACCTTGTTTTCTGCGGCTTTGTAAAGCAGCGGATAAGGGTGACCGGCGTTTGCAAACTCAACACTACAGATATCTTTTTTATTGAACTCGCTGAAACGGAAAAGAAGTCCTGTAATATAGTTTTCAACATTTACCTTTTCTTTTATGTAAGATTTGTTGATATCTTTAAGTACGTTAGAAATAGGCTCATTTTGACCGATTCCGGTTATAAAATGCTGACTGATAATACTCTTTGCAAGAATTGTCATAAGACCGGCAGGAATACCGTGGCCCGAAACATCAAAAATACCAATACCGTCTAAGAAACCGTCTGTAAAGTAGTAGTCGTAAAGGTCGCCGGAAACGTTATTGTCTAACGCAGTGTAGGAAATTGAAAGATCCCAGCCACGGAATGAACGGTTTTTAATTGGCAGGAAGTTCTTTTGTACATGAGCTACAGTTTCCAGACCTTTTGAAAGTACAAAGTTAGCCTCAGAAAGTTCTTTTGTACGGATTGCAACTACCTCTTCCAGGTGAGTATTAAAATCAGAAAGCTGATTTTTAAGCTGGGTGTTGTGACTGTACATGTTTCCAAAGTTGAAAAGAAGATTTCCAAGGAAGAGATAAATTGTAAACTGCCAGCCGTAAATTGTTAAATAAGGCAGATTAGGTGCAAGGCCCACAACCTTGAAAAATAAATCTAAAATGAGTCCTACAATTACAGGTGTAAAACCCAGAAGCATTGAATAAACAGTTTTTCTGCGTTGTTTATCACGTATTGACATAATAATTCGCGGAATACTGAAACAGAACTGGCTTAAGCTTGAAATAATAAGGAATGGTATAAACTTTGGAATTACAAGATAACTTGAAATTGTGAAAGTAGTTATCATTGGAACAACATAAAGACACAAACGGATAATCATATTTCTTTTTGAGTCTTTATATCCAAGATATGAAATTATAAATGAGTTGGCAAAATAAATAGTTGTAAAGGCCCCTGTGAAGAAGAAGAACTTAAGCATTGCGAAATAAGAAAGGAATGCAGGTTTTGCCCAGGAGATTTCTGAAATAAAGTTTGGTAAAAGGAACTGAATTGTATAGAAGTTCAGCAGGGCATAAAACAGATATACATTTGCATTTCCAAATTTTCGCATTACAAAAAAAAGGAAAAGATACATAAAGAAAATCAAAATCATTACGCCGGCAAAGGCCACAATAATTTTTGAATTAAAGAAGTTTCCTTTTTCTGCGGCATGGAAAATGTCCGGCTGCTCACCTATAAAGACTTTAGTTGAAATGCTTCCGAATGAACCCGGCCAAACCTGAATCATGATGGTATTTATACCAGTCTGATTTACAAGGTTTTTCGGGAACATAAAATACTGGGTGTCGTAGCCGGCAGTATTTTCCTGTGGCGGGAATTCACCATATTTACGGATACCGCTGTTATTGAAGAAGAGAAGGTCTGCAGAGCGAAGGTGACCAATGTAAAGACCAATATCTTTGTTGCGTAGTTCTTCTGGAATTATGAAGTTTATTTTAAGCCATAAAACACTGTTTTCATCTGTTACAAGCGAGGTAAGCTTATTCATCTGCTTGTGTTCAAGAAACTTAAAATCTCCAATTCTGGTTATAACTCTTCCATAAGGTTCTTTTATATCTGCTTCTATGTAATAGATGAAGTTTGAAACGTCATATCGAAAATATTTTTGTTTTTTACTGCAGGATGTAAAACTTAGAGTGAGAAAAAAAATAAAGATGATATATACCAAAAATGAACGACGTTTCATCGCATTATATAGTATATATCATCTTTAAGAAAAATGATATTAAAAAGATGTAAGAAAATTAAAAGCGTTCAGCCTTTTTTCCAGACTTTTTATACAAAGAAGCGCTGTTTTTTCTTGAAGAAGAGCGTTCTGTCTGGGCATGAACGTTAGGCTTATTGCCTTTTGCATTCAGGCGGCCGCGTGGTGCTCTTTCAGACTTTGAAGAGTCCCGTCTTCCACGTGCAGGACGGTCGGAACGTTCTGAGCGGTCGCTATAGCTGTCAAAATCTGATTTACGTGAACGGCGTGAACCACGGCCTTCTTCCTTATCATCATAGTGCATATGAGGTACTTTCTTGTTGCTTTTAGAAAGTTCAATAGCTTTACGGGCAGAGGCAACTGGAAGGCTTACAAGAGAGAATTGCTGAGCTACGTCGATGTCGTCTACAAGGCGTCCTGGAATGTGGAGAAGCTCGCTGAAGTAGTCTGCAATTTCTTTTGCATGATATCCGTCGCGTTTACCAAGTGAAACAAAGATACGTTTCTGATCGCCGCGTGGGGCAGAAGAAATTGTATTGATTTTTCCGTAGTGCTTTGGAGAAAGCTGGTCACCGTATACAGTTGAAAGAACTCCGGCAAGTACCTGCTGTGCATCCTGTCCTTCGCAAAGCGCTGCAGCGAGATCTGTGAAGAGAGGAGTGAGGAGTTCGGACTTTACGGTAGCTCCGGTGGTTGAGCTTGTCGAAACTACCGCTGTGTCGGATGTGGTGTTTAGGTCTTCACTAGATACGGTGGTTGAGCCTGTCGAAACTACCGCAGCTGTCTCTTCATTAAGTTCAACCTTTGTATTAAAAAGCTTTTCTTTAAGCTCTTTTATAACGCGTTCGTTCTTTACGTTGAGAACTTCGTTTACGCTTGGAATCTTTCCTTCTGTAAAGTCGCTCTTTGTGGCTTTCTTAATGTTCTTTGAAAGGAAGCCGAGCTTGCGGCGTTCTTCCGGACGAACGAATGTAACAGCGATTCCTTCTGTTCCGGCGCGGCCTGTACGACCAATGCGATGAACGTAAGTTGCAGTATCAAATGGAAGAGAGTAGTTTACAACGTGAGAAACGCCCTTGATGTCGATACCGCGGGCAGCAACGTCTGTTGCTACAAGAATGCGGGTCTTTTTCATGCGGAAGCGTTCAAGAACTTTCTCGCGCTGGTTCTGCATGATGTCTCCGTGAAGGGCTGCGGCTTCGTAACCACGAAGATCGAGCTCACGGGTAACACGGTCTGCATCTGATTTTGTCATAGTGAATACAAGGCCGTAGAAATCTGGAGAAATGTCGATGAGGCGAACAAGAGCTTCAATCTTTTCGCTTTCTTTTACAACCCAGTATTTCTGATCGATGAGGAGTGCTTCGTCAATTACATTTTCCTCTTCGATAATGTCGTACTCGCCCATAAAGTCGCCGGCAATCTTGAGGATTGGGGCAGGCATGGTTGCACTGAAAAGAAGGATGCGGCAGTCTGGATTAGCGTGACGGAAAATCTCTTCGATGTCGTCAATAAAGCCCATGTCCAGCATTTCATCACCTTCATCAAGTATGAAGTATTTGATTTTGCTGAGATCGAGAGTTTTGCGGTCAATGTGATCTTTGATACGTCCCGGTGTTCCAACTACAACTTCACAGCCACGCTTAAGGTCTTTAATCTGAGCAGCATAAGAAGCGCCGCCGTAAAGAACAGTTGTGCGAGGATATTCAGAGGTAGAAAAAGACTGCATCTCTGTGCAAGTCTGCATTGCAAGTTCACGTGTAGGTTCAAGAATCAAAGCTTCAACATGATTTGATTTACCGCGTACGTTCTGAATAATAGGTAATCCAAAAGCGGCAGTTTTTCCAGTACCAGTGCGGGCACGCGCAATGAGGTTAGTATCCCCAGTAAGAAGGCGCGGAATAGCAAGCACCTGAATAGGTGAAGGAGTAACAAAGCCCTTCTTCTCAACGGCTTTCAATGTGTATTCATCAAGTCCTAAATCTTCAAAAGTAACAGTGTCTGGAGTTTCGTTTTCGATTTTGTCTTCTGTGAATGTCGATTCTGCAGTCTGATCTGCAGTGTTTTCAATAAAATCTGTCATATAAGTCCGTCTAATATACAAGAAATCGCAAAGTTAAGCAACAAATGTCAAAGTTTGCAATGATGTATAACTTCCTCGTTTGCTTTTATAAATATCACAAAATAAACTGAGATGTATAAAATCTTATGGGCGCGAGCGAAAACGATGCAAAACTGCCTCTCGAGCTTTTTGGCGTTTAGCCATAAAAAGAATCCGAGGATTTTCGCTTGCGAAAACCGCAGGATTCTTACACAAAAAAGGGA
>ODAI012997543.1_pt1 | contig 15581 bp, 12 predicted proteins | sample 1539321 | NCBI WGS metagenome assembly ODAI01 (sample SAMN02144231, study PRJEB22623) | gut metagenome | biome: sheep rumen | host: Ovis aries | place: New Zealand
CCATTTTATTCTGAGTCACTCCTCTTGTCTATCATGAGGATTAGGATTCGGAGTTATCTGAGAATTCTGACCTGTCTGAGAACTCTGACCTGTCTGAGGACTCGGAGTTGTCTGAGAATTCGGAATCTTCTGAGGATTCGGAGTTGTCTGAGGATTCGGAGAATTACTCCAACTTGCCTGTGCCCTCTGATTATTGCGGTATTTCAACCTAGTTTGAAACATGCGCTCTCTGATACCCCCTTCCGTCACGAAGCGATTCTGCATCGTTATCAGCAGTTTGTGAAGCATGTATATGGCCTGATGGATAAGCGTGACACACAAGTTGGCGATTTCCTCATCACTCATCCGCAGGATTGTCTTGGCATAATCTTTCTTGATCTGCTCACTTCGTGCATATTGCCGCATTTTCTCGTATCTGGGATGAAGGTTGCCCCATTGCTGTAAGTTGCGCACCCGCAAATAGTCTTCATAATCATCGAGCAACTCTTCCAAACTGGCTTTTGCCACATTGGTCAGTTTAATCTCTGTCTCGCCGGAGGTGGCTGCTGCCTGGTTGCCCTCTGCTATATTCTGCTTGCCAGAACGAGCGGCTTGCACCATCTGGTCAATGGTGCGGTCGCCTTTCACGAAATATTTGTGCGCAAAATAGAAAGTGATATCATATATCATCTCTGTGACTTGATAGACTCGCAAGTGACGATAATGACCATGCTGAGGCAAAAAGGTGATCGGAGAAGCCTGTGATATTGGATTATTCCGATTACTCTAATTACTCGGATTGCTCTGAGGATTCCGAGAACTCTGCTTGCCCTGATTATCCGGATTGTTCTGACCATTCTGATTCATAGCACTACCTATTATTACATGGTTCTATCTATATATCGTGGAATAATCTTATTTATTGTGTATTATCGCATGATGGGCTGATGATGACGGATTTGTTGTTGTACCAAAAGGAGAAAAATGGAAGGACGGGCTTGTATCTGAAAAAAAAAATGTATATTTGCGGGTGAAGTATGAGAGAATGCTTTGCTTTTGATAGAATCCAAATTTCAACTGGTCAAGAACAGCTTACTTCCAAATCATATTCATGAATAGCTGTTCAATTACCATTAACAAAAAAGATATATGGGAAACATGACATTGACAACAGTGGCACTGCGCTATCACGCATTGTACCTGCCTATCAAGCCTGAGGAGATCGACCTCAAGTCGGAACCCACCGCCCCGGTACTGGCCTTCGTCAGACGCCTGAGAGAAAACGGGTTCTGCCTGGAGGAATCACTGCTCCATGCCCTGAATGCCGTGAGTGCCGACACCCTGGCTGGCATCACCCAGTGTATCAATGAGGTGATGGGCGTTACGCTTAACTGGGCTCCTCTTGTCAAGGGATGGGACGTGCCGACCGGTGAGACGATGGCAGACCATCTCGTCACGATGATCGCCAACATCTTCGGCGAAGATGCCGGATTCAGAGGCGAACGGTTGCCTTGCGGGCACTTGATTCCAAATGGTACATTTCCACTGGAACGCTACAACGGCTGTCCGTTCTGCGGCACCCCTTTTAGAACGACCGACTATGTGTTTCGTGGACAAGGCAGCAAACTGAAGGAACTGCGTCTGTTCACCGATGATGACATGCAGCAGGTTTTCCTCTCTCTGCTGGAGTCATCCACACCCCTCGACGGCACCCAGAAAGAGTCTCTCAGCCAGTTGTTGACCGTCTACGACGTGCCTGAGAGTGCCCGGATCACCATGAAGGAGACCACCATGCTTGTGATCAGGAGTCTGATCGGCAAAAAGAGGGATGAAGACGCGACGCGATACCTGAAGACGCCCACAGACGTGCTACGCTACCTGTGGTTTGAGAAGACCGGCTATGTGCAGGTCATCGAACCCAAAGTGCTTATCGCCCATGCCAAGCGGCTGAACATGCACATGTGGCTGGCTGCAGACCAAAGCGCCGAGGCTGCAGCTGTCATGAAAAACAACCTCAAACTGAAATACGACCGCAAGACCTGCCGCAGAGTGGCTTCATGGTTGAATGCCACCCCCATGTCAGCTCATCAGGCGGCCGAGAACATGAACCCCAAACGAGGGATGTGGGTGCGCATGATCCGTGCGCTCCGCCTCGGCGAATATGCCCGGAGGAAAGGATTTGAACACCTGGCGGAAATCATCGATGTCTTCTACAAGCAAAATTACACGACCTGGCAAGGGCACGTGGACAAAGCCAGGAATAACAACGACGCCACCACCGTCTTCGGATTGCTCCGCCAGCGTCCGGGACTCTTTGCCCGTTGCCTGTTCTCAACGATACTCCGCTTCGGCACGGAGAAGACCTTAGCGGCTTTCAGTGAGGTGGCCGACGAGTTGCCAGCCCGCTTATTGCTCTCGCTGGGCAACGCCGCCGATATCTATTTCGACAACAGACAAGAGCGCTTCGCACGTCCTATCATCGGAGGTACCAAGCAGATCATGCCCAACAAACTGCTTGACCTCTACAGCGATGACGAGCGGAAGGCTATGGCAGATGCCGTGATGGATATCTACAAAGCATCGATGAGAAGGCGTTTTGCCCAACTGGCGACATCGCACAAAACCATGTATATCGATCCCGCACTCTTCCATATCCCCGTCGGCGTCGGCGACCGCAGCACGACGATACAAGACCTCTCCTGCGCACTGATGGGCACCCGTTTCGCAGTGGAAGGCGATGCCGTGAGACTATTCATGCAATGGGGCAAAGGCCTGCCTGCCCAGCACCTCGACATGGACCTCAGCTGCCGTATCATCCTGCCTCATCGCACAGAGGAATGCTCCTATTACAACCTCACCTGCACGGGAGCGAAGCATTCCGGCGACATCCGTTCCATACCTGAGATGGTGGGCACCGCTGAATATATCGAACTCTCACTCCCCGAACTGGAGGAGGCGAAAGCCACCCACGTCGTCTTCACCTGCAACGCCTATTCCACAGGTGCTCTCTCGCCCAACCTCATGGTGGGGTGGATGAGTTCAGCCTACCCAATGGAACTTTCTGAGGAAGACGGTGTGGCCTACGACCCGTCGTGCGTGCAGCATATGGTCAGGATCAGCGAAGGCGACCTCTCCAAAGGCCTTGTCTTCGGCGTGCTGGATGTGGCGAAACGCGAAATCGTGTGGCTGGAGATGCCTTTGTCGGGCCAGACCCTGCGTGATGTCAACAGCGGAGCCGTGATGGCTTTGCTCGAACGTCTAGACAAAAAACTGTCGGTGGGAGAACTGCTGAGGATGAAGGCGGAGGCACAACACCTCACGCTGGCAGAGACTGCAGACGAAGCCGACGAGAGCTACACCTATCAGTGGGCGCTCAACCCTGCCGAGGTGAGCCGGTTGCTGGCTTCGGAGAAGAGCGGCGAAGCGTGATGACATTGATCTCAGGCCATGCGCCGAGACGGAAAGGCACAGTGCCGCTGATTCCCAGCGACACATACAGCATCCGCTGCCCCTTATGGTAAGCCCCGCCCCACTCCTTATACATCAGCCGGGCCGGAGACCATCCGAAGACACACAGCTGAGCACCATGGGTGTGGCCTGAAAGGGTGAGCGGAATATCAGAATCGCGCAGACCGGGCAGATGCCAATGGGCGGGATTATGCGACAACAAGATGCGGAAGGAATGCTCAGGCAGACCTTCCGCTGCTTTTTCCAAGTCGCCGTAAGTGAGTTCGGGGTCAGAACAGATATGTCCCACACCGATGACGTGGATGGAGTCATCCCCACGATGGAGCGTGACGTGCTCATCGACGAGGGTGCGCCACCCCATCCGCCTTTCAAGAGCGAGCAGGTGATCAAAATGCCGGTGATCGACATAGTCGTGATTGCCCAGAATGGCAAGCACGCCATCGGGAGCCCGCAATCCCGCAAGTACTTCGACGAAAGGTTCTGCCTCGCCCACCTCATGATTGACAAGGTCGCCCGTGAAGACAATGAGGTCGGCATTCTGGGCATTGCCCATCTCCACCACACGGCTCACCACCTCGGGATGCGAGGCCAGCGTGCCGACATGCAGATCAGAGATCTGCAGAATGCGGTAGCCGTCGAAAGCCTCCGGCAACAGAGGCGAGGAGCAAGTCACTTCTCTCACGCTGAGCCTGCGCCAACCCCAGATCAGTCCGTAGGTGAAACAGAGGATGGCAATCAAACAGACTGCCAACGCCCATCCCCACCCCACGACAGGCGCCAGGATGACAAACACCATCTTGGGCATGATGAGGAAGATGAGCGTGAGGAAAAAGAAGCGCAGCGACCTGACATGACCGAATGGCCAGGTATGCATCACCCACAGCGAGAATGCCACCCATAGGGTGGTGGCTGCATAGAGGATTCTCCAGGCCATCGGCAACCGCATCGCATAGCATGGCCAGATCACCACCTCGGGAAGGATGGCGATCAGCGTGAAAACCAGCATGAGATAGAAAAACATGATCGCTTCGGATTGGCGGGGGAATCAAGGGTCAAGAAAAGAGGAAAAAAGACGAGCCATTGCCTGGCCCGCCTTTTTTGTTTGCACCGAAGTGATGGTAATCACTCGACATCCCAGATACCGAACCTGTTGGAACGTCCGTCGGCATCCGTACCCTCGTCATTATCCGGGTCGATGTCCTGGTGATAATTGCCGTCGCCATCACTGACGATCTCCATGAAACCATCGCTGAGAATGGGTCTCACACTGATAGATGGTGTCAAATATATCTTTTTCATTTCCTTCGTTTTTGGGGGTTATTACTTAACAACGACCTTCTTGCCATTGATGATATAGACACCCTTCTGGGCTTTGCTCACCTTCTGACCGTTGAGGTTGTAAATACTCTCGGAAGCGGGGTTGTCGTTGAGTTCGACCTGCTCGATGCCGTCGATCACGAAACCATTGACGCTGGTCTCCACATCACCCTCGGAGGCACCCACTTTCTTCATGTAGGCGCGATAAGCCTTGAGACCGTTGCCGCCTTTTGCTTTCTGGAAGTCGATGGTGCCTGCCACATAGTCGCCAGCGACGATGGGTGAGGTGGCACCCTTCACGATTTGGGCGTAAGTGCCCACGAAGCTGTATTCCTCTCCAGCCACAGTGAGGTCGTTGGCCTCGGCTACGGTCTTGTTCTCGAAGACGGGCAGCGACTGGTCGGCATCGACAAACACGGCATACGGAGTATTGGGCGACAGGTTCTCAACCTCGGTGAAGAGCAGGCGCACCTTGCCGTCAACCTTCTCAGTGCCGTTGAACTTGAGCACCTGAGCCACGCGGAGCTCGTCCTTGGTGGTGGCGAAGGGCAGCACGATGGTATTGAGTCCCTTGAGGAGCTTGCGGTCGCTGGTCAGTTTGGCGTATGCGCCTGCAGCGGGAGCCTGGGTGTCGGTGTCGGAGAGTTTGGCCTCTTTCGGTGCTACCTCATAGAGTTCGACATAACCGATTCCCATCCAGTTGCAGGTATTGCCCGGCATGGCCTTCAGACCCACCTTCACCTCTCCTTCAGCTGTCTGGACAAACTCGATGCTGGCCGGCTGCAGAGTGGTGCTGCTGATGGTAGAACCCTCGGTGTCGTTGGCATAGAACTTCACACCACGGACGTTTTTGCCGGCATACTGGTCCTCGGCGAAGGCCAGACACGACATGTTGTAGGCACCCGGTGCGAGGTTCATCGTGGTATAGAGGGTGAAAAGCCCATTATCCTTGGCTGGATTGCTCCAGTACTCATAGAAATTGTCCTTGTCGCCATAGGCTTTGCTATCATTTTCCATTACCTGGCTGTTGCCGTCGCCTTCAGCCTGCTCGGTAAACCATCCATCGCACTTCTGCCATGTGGGCAGTCCCTCGAGATTGGGGTTGACGAGCATGAAAGTCAGGTCGAACTTGGCGTCGTCCATCGGGTCGGCGTCCTTGGCATACTGGATGCCGGCAGCCTTCAGCGTGGCAGCGATCTCGGCGAGAGCCTCGACGGTGCTGCTTCTCTCGGCATTGGCAGAAGCGTCGTTGAGGGCGTTCTCCAGTGTCTTGTGGGCATTGGCCACGATCTCCTTGTAGGGTTTGGCGTCGGCCAGGGCCTTGACGATGTCATACATCGACTTGTAATCGGCGTAAGCTACCACCATTTTGTCGGCGTCGGCGAAGAGTTCGTTGACGGCGGCAATGGCAGAGATATACTCATCGGCATCCGAATAGGTCTTGTTGTAGCCGGCCACGCTCCTGGCCAGATTGTCGTAATAGGCGGAAGGCACCTTGCCCTGATACTGCGACACATTGGCGCAGAGCGTGGAGAGAGCCTTGGCGATATCGCCGCAGTAGTTGAGGGTGAAGCGGTCGAAGCAGAGATAGTTGGCCTCGCCGCCCGTCACACCGGCCTCCACGGTGAGGTTTCCGTCGTTGATGACGCATCCCACGGTGTATTTGTCCGACTTGTTGGCAGTCACCTGGGTAGTTTTGTCATTGAGCTTGAGATAAGCGCCGGCACTGCCATAGCTTACATAAGCCGAGAGCTGGTAGTAGCCATTGGGAAGGTTGCGCAGGCTCTGCGACATCTTGCGGTCGCTCAGGGCGCCCGAAGCCTGCCAGGCCTCGGCATAGAACCCGCCGGCCTTGTTGGCAAAAGCGGTGTTGCTCTGGGTCTGGAAGATGTAGCCATTGGACAAGTCGCCGATATTCTCTGTGGTCCATCCCGTCATGTCGCGGTATTCGAATCCGGGGTTGGTGAGGTAGCCGGTCACGTCGAAGGGGGAGTCCATGGTGGCTTCCTGTCCATTGTCGATGAGTTCGAACATACCTGCGATGATCCAGGAGCGCATCAGATCGAACGTACCATAGAGGCCGATCTCGATCTCGGTGTTGTTGGCAGCGATCTCGAAATCGAGGGTGTTGCGGTACATCTTGGAGTCGAACACGTTGGCGCCCTCTGCCTGTGAGTTGGCATAGCCTGTGGCCTCGATGCTGCCCAAGGTCTTGATGGCCACCTCCTTGTCGCCGGCCTTCAGGTAGGCCATGGAGATGCGGTTGTCGGTGTTGAAAGCTTCTCCGTAGCGGAAGAAGGAGTAGCTCACAAGGGTGTACTTGCCCTTAGGCAGCTTGATTTTCTGCGTCAGGCTGTAGTTGGTCTTCTCCAGACTTGCCCATCCGGCATAGCACTCACTGGCATAGCCAATGGTGTTGTTGCCTTTTACCGGAGCGTTGAAATTGACATTGGTCCAGCCATCAAGGCTGCTCAGTGTGGCATTCTTGATGTATTGTGCGGTGACATCCTTCTGGGCATAGATACTGCCAGTGAACGCACCCACCATCATCAGGACTGCGAAAAGTAATAGTTTCCTTTTCATGTAGATTGGATTTGGTTAGTTATTATTGTTAGTTGTCTGTCGTTTTGTCCCGGTCTTTTAATTCTTGCGCACAAAGATACGGTTTTTTCTTGGGATTCGCACCATGTTTTCCCTAATTTTTGTAGCCGATGCCGAGAACATCGCCAGGAACACCGCTGTCGAGAAAAAAACAGTAAATTATTTTGCATTGCTCTCGGTTTTTGTTACCTTTGCAATATAGACCTTGAATATTTATGACGGAAAGACCCATTTTGTATATCGTTATCCCCTGCTACAACGAGGAGGAGGTGCTGGAGGAGACCGCACGACGCATCACGGCCATCATCCGGCGCATGGCCGGCGAGGGTCTCATCAGCCAGGAGAGCCGCATGCTACCCGTCGACGACGGGTCGCGGGACCGCACCTGGGACATCATCGAACGGCTCCATGAGGCCGACCCCACCATCGGCGGCGTGAAACTGGCTGCCAACAGCGGGCACCAGAACGCGCTGATGGCCGGGCTCTTCGCCGCATGCCAGAAGGCCGACATCATGGTGAGCATCGACGCTGACCTGCAGGACGACGTGGAAGTGATCCCTGAGATGGTGAGGAAATACCTCGGCGGATGCGACATCGTCTACGGCGTGAGGAAAAGCCGCAAGACCGACACCTGGTTCAAACGAAACACCGCGCTCGCCTTCTACAAACTCATGCACTCACTCGGCGTCAGGTCCGTATACAACCACGCCGACTACAGGCTCATGAGCCGAAGGGCCGTCAGGCAGCTCGCCAACTACAGGGAGCGAAACCTCTTTCTGCGCGGACTCGTGCCGCTCATCGGATACAAGTCCGACAGCGTCTACTACGACCGAGCCAAACGGTTTGCCGGCGAGAGCAAATATCCACTGAGGAAGATGCTCAACTTCGCCATCGACGGCATCACATCGTTCAGCATACAGCCACTGAGGCTGCTCTTCCACGTCGGACTGCTCTTCATCCTCATCTCACTCTGCATCTTCGCATGGGTGCTCTATAAGTACTTCACTGGCGACGTGGTCACGGGATGGTCGTCGCTCATCCTCTCCATCTGGTTCGTCGGAGGTACCGTGCTCACCGGCCTCGGCATCACCGGAGAATACATCGGCAAAATGTATATGGAAGTGAAAGACCGGCCAAGATACAACATCGAGAAACAGTTGGAGTAAAACCATTTACCATTATATTCACCTTCAAAAAACAAGTGTTATGTTAGAGAAAATCCTTTCGCCCGAGACTTATTCTCTCCTCGGCAACTGGGCCATGAGCTTCTGCAAGAACCTCATCGTGGCCATCATCGTCTACTTCGTCGGACGGTTTATCATCAAGTGGCTCAACAAAATCATCACCAAGATGCTCAAGCGGAGCAATGTCGACCCCTCGCTCTACACCTTCCTGACGAGCATCGTGAGCGTGGTGTCGTGGCTGCTGCTGCTCATCGTCATCATCTCCATCCTCGGCATCGAGACCTCATCGTTCATCGCCCTCTTCGCATCGGCTGGCGTGGCCATCGGCATGGCATTGAGCGGCACGCTCCAGAACTTCGCCGGCGGTGTGATGATCCTGCTCTTCAAGCCTTACAAAGTGGGTGATTTCATCGAGGCCCAGGGATTCATGGGCACGGTGAAGGAGATACAGATATTCAACACCATCATCCTGACCAACGACGCACAGACCATCATCATCCCCAACGGTGTGCTCTCAACGGGATCAATGAAGAACTACTCTACGGAGAAATACCGCCGCGTGGACCTCGACTACCGCTTCGCATACGGTACCGACCTCGACCAGGTGAAGAGCGCCATCCGCGGAATCCAAGCCGAGAACCCGCTCATCATCCAAGGACCCGTGGACGACTCCCCCATCGTGGCAGAGCCATGGATCGGACTGACCGAACTGGGAGAGGCCGGCGTGGTGGTCAATACCCGCACCTGGTGCAAGGGCACCGACTACTGGACGGTGTATTTCTACATGAACGAGACCGTCTACCAAAAGCTGAAAGAACGTGGTTTCATGTTCCCGCACAAGGTGATGGATGTCAACATCGTGAAGTCATGAAAAAGCCTCTCATCCTGCTTCTATCAACGCTACTGGCATGGACGGTATGCGCCCAGGACACCGTATGGGTATCGAGACCTGGCATGCTGCAGGAGACTCTTGAGCAGCAAGGCCTCCACGATATTCCAGAGCTGGCCGTCGTAGGGGATTTGGATGGGGCGGATTTCTTCTATATCAAGGTCTCGAGGTGCGTGCAGCAAACCCTCGACCTCTCGCAGGCCCGTATCGTGTGGGGGCCGGTTCCCTATTCGAATGACGGCGGCAGGGAACAACTGACCGACGACGATGAAGCCGGCGACTACCTGTTCGCCGGCTCATGGCTGAACACCATCATCTTGCCCCGGAGCACCAAGCGCATCGGCAAATACTGCTTCTCCGGGGCGCACTCCCTCCGCAAAGTGGTCATCTACGACCGTGTGGAGGAAATCGACACATGCGCCTTCCAAGACTCGGGTATCACCGACATCGAGATTCCTCAGAGCGTGACGCGGTTGCATGGCGATGTTTTCACCTACTGCCGCAACCTCCAGCATTTCCGGTGGCCAGCACACCTGCCCGTCATTCCCCCTCAGACATTCGGTGGGTCAGGACTTCAAGAGATAGAATTGCCCGTCGGACTGAAAGAGATCGGCGACCAAAGTCTTGCTATGACCTCTCTCACGCATATCGACATACCGGAGACGGTGGAGCGGATCGGCGTCCAAGCCTTAGCGTCATACAAGGGCGACTCTATCATTGTGCCCAACAGTGTGAGAGAGATTGGCATACAGGCATTTGTGAACACCAAGGCGAAATACGCCATCCTCTCCGATCAATTGAGCGTCGTGCCCACCCAACTGTTCGCCATGAGTGAGATAGAAGAGGTCTATTTCCCTGAAGGAGTGAAGAAAGTGGAGGATGAAGTGTTCTGGTATTGCAGGAACATGCGGAAACTTGTCCTTCCCTCCACACTCGAGAGCTTCGACGACGGCATGTTTGGCGCGAAACTCGACCAACTGTGTTGCTACGCCCCGGAGCCGCCTGCGTGCAATGCCCAGATCGTCAATCCCGCCTACAACAATCACTCCTCGCATTGTCTGTTGTATGTCCCTCAAGGAAGCCTGGAGGCCTACCAGTCACACCCACAATGGGGTGGCTTCCTCAAAGTCCTGGAGATGGGAACTGATTTTGACCTCGAACAGCAGCTCTGCCCTGACGACCAGCATCCCCATGCCATTGACCTCGGGTTGCCATCTGGCACCCATTGGTCGTGCTGCAACGTGGGAGTTAACCAACCCAAAGATGCCGGCGGCTATTATGCCTGGGGGGAGATTATCGAGAAAGACGATTACACCCCTCTCAACTACAGGTACTGCACGGTGACCTACCTCGACAGCAAGACGTATGACTATCAATACCACGACTTCCCGCGCGACATCTCGGGGTCGGAATATGATATAGCCCACATCAAGTGGGGCGGTTTCTGGCAAATGCCTTCCAAAAGCCAGATACAAGAATTATACGACGAATGCGACTATCGATGGATCTCCATCAATGGTTTCACGGGGGCGTTGTTCACCGGTCCGAATGGTGCCAAGATCTTCCTGCCTGCTGCAGGGGACCGCAGCGGTACCGCCACGTACGATTACGGCAAGTCCGGCGATTACTGGTCAGGCGGACCCTGCCCCAAAGACGCATACAGGTTCCAGTTCCGCTACTCCGGCAGGTATTTATCCAGAGGGGGATGCTGCCAGGGACTCACCATCCGTCCGGTATATGGCACAAGTTCCAACATCAGACTCAGCGAAACGGCCTCCGACACATCCAGCCAAGCCGTCTACAATGCCTACGGCATCAAGGTCGCTGACAGCCTGGAAAAAGCGGGTACTCTGCCTCCTGGCATCTACATCGTCGGCGGCAAGAAATACAGCTATTAGGATCGTTCAAGATTCTTTCTTTGCTGTCTGCTATTTCACAACGACTTTCTTGCCATTGATGATGACAATGCCCTTCTGAGATAAGATGGTGCCACTATCTTCATAATAGATTCTAAAGGCTGAAAAACATCTCACATTCCTTTCACAAATAAGTGTGTGCCAAAAAAAGCATTGACACACACTCATTTTCTTACCTCTTTCAATAATGGTTTTCTCTAAATGCATAATACAAGGAGATTTTACACATAGATCCTGACTTTGCTTTCTGTCACTTCACAACAATCTTTTTCGTGGTGCCATCACTCATCTTGATGATGTTGACACCTCGCTGAAGTAGACTTGAACGGCGACCATTTAGGTCATAGCATTCAACGATTGAAGGCTGTTGTGTTGCTGCTGGCGTTATGATTCCTGTTGGTTTCGGGTCACTGTCTGTCAGTGCTACAATTTCCTTGAAATTTTTCCATTGTTCAGCATTACTGTAAGCATCCATAGAACCGGCAGGCACATGCAACGAGGCTTGGTAATAGGAATAATTAAAAACGTTGTTGCCAATTGTAGGCACTTGTTCTGCATAGCAGTACACCTCTTTCAAGCCAGCACTAAGAAACGCACCTTCATCGATGTTTGTCACACTATTGGGAATGACGACGATGGCAAGATTGTAGCAGTTGTTGAACGCTACATCTCCTATGCTCGTCACGCCATCTGGAATAACGACCTGTGTCAGGTTTGTACAATTAGAGAACGCACTGGCTCCTATGCCCGTCACGCCGTTGGGAATTATGATTTCTGTTAATCCAACACAACCCCCAAAAGCACATTCTCCGATGCTTGTCACACCATTGGGAATGATTGTATTCTTGCATCCAAACAACAGTTTATTGCTGGCTGTTTCAATAATGGCGTTACAGTCGTTACGGGAGTCATACCTTGTGTTCCCACTTTCCACTTGAATCTCGGTCAAGCCAGAGCAATTATTGAACACACGAGAACCAATGCTTGTCACGCTGTTGGGGATGGTGATGGAGGTCAGACCTGTGCAAGAGAAGAAAGCATAATCACCGATATATCCCACATTGTCGGACAAACTGACAGAGGTTAGGCCTTTGCAACTTGCGAACGCAGATAGTCCTATGATCGTCACGCTGTTGGGAATGCTGATGGATGTCAACTCAGTGCAACCACAGAATGCATGAGATCCAATACTCATCACACTGTTTGGAATACTGATGGAAGTCAATGGGCAACTATAGAACGCATAATCTCCTATTGTCGTCACGCTGTTGGGAATCATCGTATTCTGGCATCCCTGTATGAGGGAGTTGCCTGCCGTTAAAATAATCGCATTGCAATTATCACGAGAGTCATACACCCTATTCCCACTTTCAACTTGAATGGAAAGCAGGCCTATGCAACCAAAGAACGCATCCTTTCCAATGTAAGTCACCGTAGAAGGGATGTTGATGGAACTTAGACAATAGCAACAATAGAACGCTCCTTCTCCAATGTTTGTCAAATTGATAGGAATATTGATGGAAGTCATTTTTGTGCATCCTGAGAATACATATTTTCCAAGACTTGTCACATCCTCTCCCAAGACATACTCTTCTACTTGAGAGCCAAAAAAATTAGCCAAGGAATAGGATTGTTGATATTCTTTTGATAATATCGCACTGCTGTAAATCTCGACTTTCTTTATTTCTGCGCATCCCTCGAATGTCCATTCGTCTATGTTTGTCACACCAGAAGGAATGGTGATGGATGCAAGATGATAACAGTTATAGAAAGCAAATTCTCCAATACTCGTCAGATTGTCGGACATGTTGATGGAAGTAAGTTCATTGCAATAAGAAAACGCTTGTTTTCCAATGCTTGTCACGTTGTCTGTCATATGGACAGAGGTCAGATTGGTGCAGTAACAAAATGCACCATCTCCAATACTCGTCACATCCTCTCCCAAGACATACTCTTTTACCTGAATGCCAAAAATATCTTTGATTGAAATCATATTTTCATACTTATATCTTTCTGACACGATGGCATTGTTGTTTAATTCTACCTTTGCCAGACTGCTGCAACTTTCAAACGCATTATTTCCTAAGTCTGTCACACCATTGGGAATATTGATGAAGGTCAGGCCGGTGCATCCGGAGAAAGCCTTTTCACCGATGCTTGTTACGCCATCGGGAATGATGATGGAGGTCAGTCCTGTACATCCGGAGAACGACGAGTTTCCAATACTCGTCACGCTATTGGGAATCACAGTGCCGTTGCATCCGTAAAGCAACTTGTTGCTTGCTGTTTCAATAATGGCATTGCAATTCTCACGCGAGTCATACACGGTGTTCCCTTCCTCTATTACAATCGATGCCAGGCTGATACAGCCGGAGAAAGCATTACTGCCGATACTTGTGACAGTGGCAGGTATGCTTACAGATGTTAAATCTGTGCATCTTGCAAACGTCTCATTGGCAATGCTTGTCACACTGTAATTTACATTATTATACGTCACCGATGACGGAATGACGACATCTCCGCTATACCCAAGCCTATAATACGTCACTTCTGCTGTTTTGTCAACGGAATTTAAATTGTAGTATATGCCGTCAATCTTTACAGAACCCTGTACGCTTGCCGTCATAGACAGGAGCATCAACACAAAAAATAGAATTTGTTTTTTCATAAGCCTTCTAAATCTTCTAAATTATGTATAATTGAGTCCACTTTAAAAATAGACAAAAATCACGCGGTGAAGGCAAATTGCATCCTAAAAGACACCATCTGCCAACCGCTCACAACATAGCGGGGTGCGTGCAAAAATCCTCTGGCATGCGTCAGACGGCTTCGCATACACCCGAAAACAGGCCCGAAAAGGCCAAAAAGAGTTCTTTGACTTGTTTTAGTCTGGAAAATCATCAGTCTGATGAAGTTCATCCACATGCATCTGGAGCACGCCCACATGACGTGCTTGACAAGTCCGCGGTACCGAGTCTTGCCGTTGCGTGTGTGATAGCTGATTTGGAACATGGCCGCCTCCACGTTGTTGCGCCTGTCCAGTTCCGTCTTCGGTATGGCCTCCAGCTTCTTCCTGAGCATGGCCTTCTCCGCCTGCTCCTGCGTGAAGTACCGGTACTTGGCCTTGCCCTTCGCTTCTATCCGCCATTTGCCGCCGGTTCTGGTGATAGGCACGTCCTTGCCGGAGGACTTGTCAACCACGGTCAATTGGCCGTCTTTAAGCGTCAGGTCGTATCTGGACGGCTTTCCCTGAAGGCCAGAGGTCACGAAGTCTATGAGGTTGTCAGCGGCGAAATCATGGTTGCCGTCACTCTGGTAAGCCCCGTCGGCGTTGATGTGCTCAGGCATGTTGCCGGTCACCTCCATGGAGCCCTCCACGCCCGGCTGGAGGAAGTCCTTGTCCGCGGCCGTGGCGGGCCTGACCTCGACGTCGGTGATCAGGCTGAGCCCGCCCTGCTCGTCGTTGTTCTCGGTGGCGTTCACGCTATAGCCCTTGACCTTCTGGTCGCCCTTGGTCACGTCCTTGAAGCAGCAGTCCAGAAGGTTGATGCCCGTCTCCTCCTCATAAGCCACCATGCGGCGGCGCAGCAGGTAGTAGGTGTCAAAGCTCGGGGCCTGGTCGGAGAGGTTGACAAGCCCGAGCGCCTTGCGCACAAGAAGGTTGAACTCCACGGCCTCGAACATCTGCTCGTCGCTCCTGCGGTTGCCCTCCTTCATGATCATGATGCCAACAAGCTGCCTGATGGAGGCGTTGCCGCGGCCCATGTTGCCGGCCTTGAACAGAGGCTTGAACTTCCCCTCGTCGATGTTAGAGGTGACCAGCTCGTAAATTTGGTTGTGCCATGCATTGGGGTCGTCGTACTGCTTCAAGGCACGGCTGCACATCAAATTTGACGGAGACTCGAAAAGAGTCGATTCTGGAGATTTTGTCTTCTTGAACATTTCGCAATAACGGGCTTTTTGATACTTTTGATGCTATAAAGGTACAAAAAATAATCCAGACTACGGCAGGTTTTCCGAACTTTTTAAGTGTGAATGAACAACAGTATTAACAATTAAAACCAGTCCGACTTTATAAAGTGGACTCACTACTGTCCAAAGAAAAATTCTTGAACATGATTTAAATTAAATATTTTCAATGAGTTACGCGAATATTATTTTTTCGGGATTTGATTTTGTACTTTTGCAATTCATATTGCAAGAGGCAAAAATCATGAATCAAGGAAA
>ODAI010166641.1_pt1 | contig 15574 bp, 3 predicted proteins | sample 1539321 | NCBI WGS metagenome assembly ODAI01 (sample SAMN02144231, study PRJEB22623) | gut metagenome | biome: sheep rumen | host: Ovis aries | place: New Zealand
TAACATAAATGAAAAGCCGTAAGCGCTACTAGAAAATATTAAAAAGTCAATATTGACATATAAAATATATATAATTTATAATAAAAGCATATAATTATAGGGAGGAAATTTTTATGAAAACAACTGGAAGAAGAATTATTCAAAAGAGTTTAGCAATAGCAATTATACTAATAATGACAATGGCGGATTTATGTTTTATTGGAGCAAATTTAGTAAGCTATGCAATTGATGTAGCAAAAGTAAGTAATGATAATATAGAATTTAAAGCATATTTTCCTAGCGAAAATGGGGCTTTAGAGACCACAGTTGCTACTGATAAAACAGATTTAAAGATTGCAATTGAATTAGGAATAAAAAAGGATGGATATTTATCTAATGCAAAGATTGAGTTAGAAAAAAATTCAAACTTTAAATTTAAAACAGATTTAAAAAATGATTATATCAAAAGCATAGATGAAGAGTCGATTGTTTTTAAACAGATAAATGAAGGAGATTCCATAAAAGTAGAAGTTGGAATTGAATTTGCATATTTAAGAGAATCTGATTTAGATTATTTAAACAAAGTATCTAAAATTAATTTATCTGGAACATATGTAAATAGTAAGAACAATAATACAGATGTAAAGGGAGAAGCACAGTTAAAAATTAATTGGGTATCTCCAGAAGATATAAAATCAGTATTAAGCACAGATTTACTAACTAATTCAATATATAACGAAAATGGAATTAACAAAAGAATAGTTCAAACTTTAGTTTCAAGTAAAGTAGAAAATAATTCTTATCCAGTAAAGGAAACAAATATAGAGTTAAATATTCCGGGAGATCCTGAAACAGTAACAGTTAATAAAAGAACTACAGCAGGAACAAATGGAGAAAATGAATTTACTGCATCAGAATTATCAGAAGGAAAAATAACGATAAATGTAAAAAATGGTCAAAATGACAAAATCGAATGGCTAAAAGATGCAAAAGATGAATTTGTAGTTACAGCTAAATATCCAGAAACAGAAGAACTTGTAAACTCGAAAATAACAACAAATTTAACGCAAATTGTTTATGATAATAAAGAACTTAAACAAAGTACAGAATTAATGATTGACGAAAATAAAGAACAACTAGCATCAATATCACAAATAGAATCGCAAAAAGAAATAGCAAAAGGTAAAATATATGCAGGAGAAGAAAAAGATTATGTTACAAATTCAATAGCATATATTGATTACTCTGAAGCTATACAAAAAATAAATATAACAGAAAATGAAGTAAAAGCAATAAAAGCAGCAGAAGAAGAAAAAGAATTAGCAGTTGATTATAAAAACATAAGATTTAATAAATCAAATATTACCAATATATTTGGAGATATATGGGATATTAAAATCATAGATCAAGCAAATAACATAAAGACAATAACAAATGAAACTGAAACAGATGAAAATGGAAATATATTAATTGAATTTGAAAAAGGTGCAAGAGTAGTAAATATAGAAACATCAAATCCAAAAAATAATGGAGTTTTAAATTATGAGATTACAAAAACAATTGTTAAAGCATCACTTTCAAGAGAAAAAATAAAAGAATTAACAAAAATAAAAAATTCAAGTGAATTAGTATATACAAAGAAGGACAATACAACAAATATCATAAAAACAAATTCAACAATAGATTTAAAAGAAACACAATCAAAAGCAACTTTAAAAGTAGAACCTGTAACACTTACAACTTCATCTGCACAAAAATTAAATATAACTGCAGTATTAGAAACAAATAATGAATATAGAGATTTATATAAAAATCCAGTTATAAAAATAAAATTACCAAAACAAATAAACAAAATATCAGCAGAATGTAGTTTGATGTACGGAAACGGACTAGAACTTAAAAAAGGAAATTTTAAAATTAATGAAGAAAATGGACAAGAAGTCATAACAATTAATTTAACTGGAGAGCAAAAATCTTATGAAGGAAATGGAGCAATAATAAATATAATAGCAAATGTTGAACTAAATAAACTATCAACAAATAGCATAGAAGATATAATAATGAATTATACAAACGAAAATGCTGTAAGCTATGAAGATAATGGAGAAGAAAAATTACAAATAAGTATTGCTTCAGAAAATTCAATGATATTAACAAATAATGTTGAAGAATATAATGTAACATCACTGGGAAAAGAAAATGACAAAGAAATAGAATTACAATCTAATGCAAATACAAAAAATGCAACTATAAAAATGCAAGTTGTAAATAACGAAGAATCAGCTATATCAAATATAGCTATATTCGGAAAAATAGCTAATATAGATGGGCAAATAGAAAGAACAAGTAAAATTAGAACAAATCTAGAAAACGTAAAAATTTACTATACAACTACAGACAATCCAACAACAAGTATTAATAAAGCGGAAAACGGTTGGACAGAAACAGAGTCAAAAAGTGCAAAATATTTCTTAATATTAATAAGCTCTCTTGAAAATGGTAAAAAAGTTAATATAAGTTATGACATAAAAGTTGGAGAAAACTTACAACATAATTTAACAACAGAAGCATTCTACAAGGTATCTTATACAAATACTCTAACAAACACAAAAAAGGAAGTAGAATCAACAAAATTGATCTTTATCACAGGAAAATCTGCTGAATTAAAAACAGATATAACAGCTAAAATTCAAGGAACAGAAATAAAATCAGGAGATAAAGTAAATGCAGGTGAAATAATAGAATATACAGCAACGATTACAAATACGGGAACAGAAAAGGCTAATAATGTAAGTGTTACAGCAACAATTCCTGAAGATACAACAATGATAGAAATTAACCCAAAATATCCTGATTATGATCCTGTTATGGATGAATATACAAGCAAAGAAAAATATCTTATAGAAAAATCAGATAAACAAATTACAATAAATAATATCGAAATTGAAGAAGGCAAAACATATTCTCTTACATATATGGTGAAAGTAAACAATATTACTGAATCTAAAACAATAAAATCAACTATTATATCAAAAGTTGGTGAAAATAGTGCAGAAGGAAACATTTCAAATATTATAGAGCCAAGTAATATAGAAGTAGAAATTGCACCAATATTTAGAGAACCAAATACAGTTTTAGATGCTGGTTATAATTACATTTATGAAATATACATTAAAAATTTAACAAATAAAGAACAAAAAAATGTACAAGTTGATTTAAATAAAAATAATGGATTAGGAATTAACACAATTTATTGGAATATTAACCAAGACAATTTTGGAGAAATAGACAAAAATAGTAAAACATTTACTCTAAATGAAATTCCTGCAAATGGAATGGTTACAATTATAATAAATGCGACAGCAGAAACAAATGATTTCAATATTGCAGAGATATCTGCAACAATTGCTAATAAATATAGGTCAAATAAAATTGTAGAAAAAATACAAGGAGTTGACTTAGAAGTAACATCTACAACCACGATTGAAAAAAATAATCAGTCAACAAAATATGTTGAAGATGGAGATAAAATCAACTATAATATCAAAATAAAAAATATAGGAAAATATGATGCCACAGAATTAGAAATAAAAGATGAATTTTCAGGTTATTTAAAATTAGCTAAAATTACATTAGATGGAAAAGAATGTGAATATGAGACAGAAACAGTATATGAAGAAGATTCAAGTTATGATATTATAACTATAAAATCTAATTTACCTGTAGGAAAAGAAATGGCTTTAAAAATAGAGGGAATTGTAGATGAAAATACTGTCGGAACAAAGGATGCTGACATCACAAATACTGCAGTAATATATGATAAAATATTAAGAGTAGCAGAAGTAGAACAAACAAAATATACAATTAGGGGACAAGGAGGTTCACAAGAAGATATAGATGATCCAAATAATCCAAATAATTCAGATAGTACAGGATATTCTATAAGTGGAACAGTATGGAAAGATGATGATAACAGCGGTGAAAGAGATACTGAAGAACCTTTAATGTCAGGAGTAAAAGTATATGCAATAGATGTAGAAACAAATGAAGTAGCAAAGAACAACAATAATGAGAAAGAAGCTATAACAAATAGTGATGGAACATACAGATTAAGTGGTTTATCAGAAGGAAAATATATAGTAGCATTTGAATATGATACAGAAAAATATATGGTAACAACTTATCAAGTAGAAGATGGAGATAACACTAAAAATTCAGATGCAGTAAAAGCTTCGAGAACAGTAAACGGAGAGGAAAGAACGGCAGCTTATACAGACATAATTAATATTACAGAAAATGTATCAGATATTGATTTAGGATTAGTAGAAGCCAAGCTATTTAGTCTTAAACTTGATAAAGTTATAAGTAAAATGATAGTCACAAATAAGAATGGTTCAAAAACATACAATTTTGAAGACACTGGAATAGCAAAGGTAGAGATTGCTTCAAAAGAATTAAGTGGTTCAAATGTAGTAATTGAATATAAATTAAAAGTTACAAATGTAGGCGAAGTTGCAGGATATGCAAAAACAATAGTTGATCATTTACCATCATCATTATCATTCAATTCTGGATTAAATAGTGATTGGTATAAGAAAGGAAACAATTTATATACATCAAGTTTAGCCGATACACTAATTGAACCAGGAGAAACTAAAGAAATTAAATTAACATTAACAAAGAAAATGACAGAATCAAATACAGGACTTACTAACAATAAAGCTGAAATAGAATCAGCATATAATAGCTTAGGTATTCCAAATACAGTTACAACAGAAGAAAATGGAAAAACTCAAAATACTGGATCAGCAGACACAATTATAGGAGTAAAGACGGGAGCAGCAGTAAGTTATGTTGCATTAACACTTACAATAATAATTGTAATTGGTGGTTTAGCATATTTAGTTAATAAAAAGTTACTACTAGAAAAAATTGAAATATAAAAAGGAGGGAATAAAAAATGAAGAAAACTAAAAAAATAATTACGCTTATAAGTGTTTTATTGATACTAATGATATTTTTACCTGAATTTGTTGAAGCTAAAGACATATCTAGTAGAAGTGAATTAACAAGTGGACCAAATGTTGGAAACAGAGTCTATTTAGGAAATGGTAGAGATGATGGAACAATAAGTATGTTTAAAGAAAGTGACCATTTATATTGTGTTCAACATAGAGCTGATACAGAAGATGCATGGTATAGAGTTGATGCATATGTTGAAATTAATGGAACAAAAGCAACAGCTTATACAGGACAAAATGGTCAAATAGTTAAAACAGCTAATTCTTCTGTAAACACTGTTTTAGCATATGTATGTGGAGAACAAAATTATTACAAAGGATATAACAACAGTTATACCAATGATGGTGTAAGAATGAGAGCAATCCACAAATATCTTCAAACATGGTATAATAATGTAGGATTCTCAAAATTAGGTATAAACAGAAAATGGAATGATTCAGGATTTAGTTTAGATAATCATAAACCAGTAAAACAAAGAGCTTTAAATCTTATATCAGATGGACAAAATTATGCTAATAAAACTAATTCTAATACACCTAGAATAGACAAAAGTAGTACAACAAAAGAAATTGAACAAATTTCTAATACAACATATGGACCATTTAAAATAAAATATGATGGTATTATAGAATCTGTTGTTGTAAGAGATAATTCAGGAAATGTAATTAATAATGTTGAATTTTCAACAGATGCAAAAGGTAATGACAAAGTAAATGCAACAAATTTAAAATCAAATAATAACTATTATATACAAAATAAATCTGGAAGAACAATAAAAAATGTTAGTATTAAACTAAAAGATAGTGAAGTATTAAGTGCAAAAATATGGTTTATAGAAAGAAATGACGGAGCACGTTCACAAAGATTAATAACAGTAGATACAGGAAAAACAAAAGCACAAGGCGAAACATATGTAATGAACATTATTCCAATAGTTTCAGTAAAAGGTTATGTTTGGGTAGATGTTCAAAGAACAAAAGCGAATGATACAAACAGCCTAGCTGATGATGACGAAGCAAGAGTTGCAGGAGTAACAGTTAATTTAGTTAATAAATCAACAAAGAAAGTTATTGCAACAGCAAAAACAGATTCAAATGGTAGTTATACATTTGAAAAAATAATGACAGCAAGTAAATTAAAAAATTATTATGTTGAATTTGACTACAGAAATGTAAAAGTATCAAATCAAGATATAAGCAAATACATACCAGTAGCATTTAATTCAACAAATATAAATGAAATAAACAAAAAAGGTTCTAGAGCTTTGATGGATTCAGTTGCAAAAGAAGATTCTAAGCTATCTGGAATTGCAAGGACATATACAGGAACAGAAAAAGCAAAAGAAACAATATATGGAATAGGATATAAGAGCAATCTATATAATAAGCTATTAGAAGGAGAAGTTCTAAACAATATTAACTTAGGACTTAAAAAGATTCCTGAAACAGAATATGTAATTTCTGAAAACCTTGCAAATGTAAAAATTGGAATTAAGGGTTATGAATATACATATATCTATGGTGGAAATGGAGACAGAAGTAGAGTTGCTGCACCAAAAGTAAATTGGCAAAATAGCCAAGATATATATGCATATTCAAGAGATATATACCCATCAGATATAGTATATAAAGATAAAGATTCTACAAAAGAATTAACAGTAGATGTTACATATAGAATAGATATAACAAATACAACTAATTATAATATAGAAGAGCTATATAAAGAACAAAAACTATATATTACAAAATTAGCAAACAGATTTGATACAAAGAGATATGAGTTAAATGATAAAAACTGGACAGCAAATAATGATACAGCTACAATAACAGATAACTATAGAAAAACTATTTATGGTAATGGAATTAACTCAAATGGTATAGCAACATCATATATTACATTTAAAGTAAAACGTGATGCATTGATAGATATACTAAATCATCCAAATGGAATAATTGAAAATAAACCAACACAGGCTACAGCAGTAGGATATCATCAATATACAAGAAAAGACTACAGCTGGCAAAATAATATAACAAAAGAGCAAACACACGTTACACCAAATGATACAAGAAGTGCAGATGCACCATATTTAATCTTCAAACTAGGAGAAGAAAGAGTTCTTTCAGGAAAAGTATTTGAAGATACTGTTGTAACAACAGATGGTCAAAAGCTTGGAGACGGTGTATATAATGAAACAGAAAATGTAGTTGGAGATGTAAAAGTAGAATTACTTGATATAGGATTTGATCAAAATAATAAAGAAATTACTGATATAACACAATTACCGGTATCAAACATTTATCCAAGAGATAGAATAAATAGTGATAAGGTAATAAATAATGAGCAAATATCTATTAAAGCAGAAGTAAAAACAGGAAAAGATGGAGTATTTACTCTAAATGGACTAGTACCAGGATATTACTATTTAAGATTTACATATGGAGATGGAACTCAAAAGATATACGATTTATCTGGAAATGAAATCAGCACTCTAGCAGTAAAAGATTATAAATCTACAATAGTAACAAACGATATTGCAAAACAAGCATTAAAAGGTGGAACTAATTTTGAGTGGTACAAACAATTAAATAACGTAAATGCTACTGTTGCATTAGATAACTTAAATACAAGAATAGCTGTAAATGCAGGAACACCAAATAGTAATATTATAGCTGGAACAGCAAAAATTCATATAACAATCGAAAATACACCAGAAATAGATAAAACAAACATAGAAGTTACAGAAAATGGACAATCAGCATTAGCAGCAAATAAATTTAATGGACTAAATCTTGGATTAATCAAAATGCCGGTACAAAAGGCAAGATTTGAAAAGATTATTACAAACATTAAATTAGCAAACGCACAAGCAAACTTTGGATTTGGAGGAAATCCAGAAACAGATTCAATGCAAGGTGTAAGTGATTTAGATCAGACTAAAAACGGTGGAAGTAAATATGTAAGAGCTGAATTAGCAGATGAATATATTTCAGGAGCTAACTTAGAATTAACATATGGAATTAAAGTTACAAATATATCAGATGTAAACTACTACAACAATGATTATTATTGGTACGGAGAAGCTGATTCAAATAAAGAGGTTACTTTAAATGTACAAGAATTAACAGACTATTTAGATCAAACATTACAATTTAAACCAGATGTATCAGATTCAAGAATAGTAGTTGGAACAGATGAAAATATAACAAATAAAACTATATTAAAAGTACAAAACATCGGAATTCTTTATACAGAAAACAACAAAGCAAGAGAAACTGACAAACTTAAAACATCAGATATTGTTCCTGTTATAGCTGAGAGAATTTTATCAAAACAAGATGATGATATGGAATTCATTAACGAAGCTAAGATAACAAATATAAGTAACGGAACAGATACTAGAGACAATGCTCCAGAAAAAGAAACACAAATAAAAGTAATAAAAGCAATAGAAGATAACTATGAGTCAAAAGCAACTGCAACTGTTACACCACCTACAGGAGCAAACAGACAAGAAATTATATTATATACAATAGCAGGAGTAATAGCATTAGCTGTATTATCTGCAGGAGTTGTAATGATAAAGAAAATAGTAAAGAAATAATATAGTGAAAATATTTAAGAAGCGGATATGTAAAAACATATCTGCTTCTTTTATGTACATTTTTTTAAATCTTTTAATCTATAATCGCCGTAGAAAAAAACGAAATATAGAATATACTTGTAACTAAAATGTAAAAAAAATGTAAACAAAATCGATAAATGATATTCCGTAAACACAAAAGTCATATAAACAAGAGCGAAGAAAATAACTATATTGACATTGAGAAACTAAGGTTGTAAGATTTACAATAGGATATATTAGGAGGAAAAGGATATGGAGAACGTAAAAGCTATTATTAAGAAAACAATTGCAATATTAACAGTATTCATATTGATATTAACGCAATATGTAATAACAGGGCTAATAGAAGCAACATATGCAATTGATTTGCTAGCAACACAAAATGCTAATGTACAATTTGGAGCATATTTTAAAAATGGAGAAGAAGAGACAACAGAAATAGAAAGAAGTATAGATGCTAAAGACATTAAATTAAAAATTGATGTAGCAGTAAAAGAACAGGGATATTTTAATGGAAATATATCCTTAGAAAATGCTGGATTTAGAATAAAAGGAGCAACAGAAAATAGCTACATAAATAAAGTAGAAAATAATGTAGTATATTTAAATCAAATAAATGCAGAAGAAACAGCATCAATAGAATTAGAAATAGAATATCTAGAAGAAGAAAGAATTCAAGTTGCAACACTAAATAGTCCAACAACAATAAAACTAAAAGGAACATATACATTTAGTGGAGGAACTGAAACAATAGATAGTGGAAGTGATGTAAAAGTAAAATGGAATGTTCCAGAAGGAACAAAAGCAGAATTAGCGTCAAAAATCCTAACAAATGCAATATATAAAGTAGGAGAAGAAAACAAAAAAATAGTACAATTCCTAATATCAAGCCAGTTAACAAATAATGGATATCCAATAAAAGCAACAGAAATAACAGCAACAATACCAGAAGGAGCAACAAAAGTAGAAGTAAGAAAAAGAACAACAAAATCGACAAATGGAGACCAAGAATTCACAGAAGCAAATAATGTAAGCAGAGAAGGAAATAATGTAAGAATAACAGTAAATAACAATGAAGAAGATGGAAAGATAAGCTGGATGAAAGGAGTAAAAGACATATATGTAGTAACATACGAATATCCAGAAGATATAGATTTAAGTACACAAAATATAACAGTAAACGAGAAGATAACAACAGAGAATAATATAGAATTAAATGCAGAACCAGTACAAGTACAATTAAATGAAAGAAAAGAAGGAATAGCAACAGTAAGTAAACAAGAAGGAGAAAGCAATATTTATAAAGGGAAAATTTATTCAGGAGAAGGAAGAGACATTACATCATATACATTAGTATACGTAGATTATGTAGAAGGAATAAAAGAGATAGAGATAGCAGAAGAAGAAGCAAAATATGCAAAAAAAGTAGAAGAAAATGGAGAAACGAATACAGTAGAGAGTAATGCAAATGTAGAAATAAAATCAATAAAAATAAATAAAGAGGAAGTAGCAAGTGTATTAGGAGATACATGGAGTATAGTAATAGGAGAAACAACATTAACAAATGAAACAGAAGCAGATGAAAATGGAGATATAACAGTACAAATATCAGAAGGGACCAAAACAATAACAATAAAAACAAGTAAGCCAGCAAATAACGGAACATTTGTAATAGAAACAGTAAAAACAATAAAGAATACAACACATACAAGAGAAGAGAAAAAAGAATTTACAATATTAAAAGATAAAAGTTCAGTAAAATACAAAAAGAATAATGATGACGAATTTAAATTTACAAGTACATACAATATAGGATTAAAGGATACAGAATCAAAAGCAAGTATGCAAAGTGAACAACAAGCATTAATAGCAACAGGAGAAGCACAACCTTTAAATCTAACAGTAATACTAGAGTCAAATAACGAAAAACAAGATTTATATAAAAATCCGACATTAAAGATAAAATTACCAAAACAAATAAAAGAAGTAGCATTTTCTCAAAAACCACAATTAATGCATTCAAATGGACTTGATTTAACAGAAGGTAATTACACTATAAAAGAAGAAAATGGACAAAAAGTAATAAATATAAAACTAACAGGAGAACAAACAAGATATTTAGGAGAAGTATTACAAGGAACAACAATACCAATAAAATTGATGATAAATGTAAATCCAAATGCAGAAGATAGCGTAGAAGAAATAGAAATGACATATACAAATGAAAATGCAACAAAATATACAGATAATGGAACTCAAAAACTTAATGTAGAAATAATAGCAAGACAAAATGAAGAGCAAAATCAAGAACAGAATCAAAACCAAAATCAACAACAAAACGAAAACACCACAAATACAGGAAATAATCAAGTTCAAAGTTCAGATATAAAAGTAGATATAACAGCAAAAGTAGGAGGAGAAGTAATAAATAACGCGGATACTGTAAGAGCCGGAGAAATAATTACATATACAACGAAAATAACAAATACAGGAAATACAGATAAAACAGGATTAATAATAGAAGAAAAAATACCAGAAAATACTAGCTTAATTGAAATAAATCCTGAATATCCAACTTATGACAGTAGATTAGAACAATTTTTGGATGAAAAGAATTATTTAGTTGAGAAAACAGATAGAAGTATTACAAAAGAAAATGTTAGTATAAGAGCCGGAGAAACAATTACAGTAGAATATATGGTAAGAGTTAATACAGATTTAATAGAAGAAAAAAATATAGAAAGTGAAGTTTCAGTAAAAGAAAATAATAACATTATAGAGAGAAGGATTTTCTCAAATAAGATAAATAAAGGATATTTACAAATTGAGATTTTACCTGTCTTTAGAAGACCAGAAAAAGGATTAAAAACAGGAAAAAGCTATACTGATAAAATTTATATAAAAAATTTAAGTGATGAAGAACAAACAAATGTAGAGATTACTATTAATAAAAATGCAACAAAAATAAATGGTATTAGTTGGTTTTTAAGCGAAGAAAGAAATGGAAGACTTGATAATGAGAAAGATACATTTAATATAGAAAGTATACCTGCGAATGAAACATTGGAAATAATAATAGACAAAATAGCATTAAATTATGTTGATAATAAAATAATAAAAGAATCAGAAACTGTAATAAAAGTTAAAGATTCTAGAGGAAATATATATAGATCAAATGAATTAGTAGAAAAAATAAAAGGAGTTACTGTAAAGGCAACAGGAAGTGCAGAAACATCTTCTAAAGATAATTCTGGATATGTTAAAATTGGAGATAAAATCAAATATAGTATCAAAGTAGAAAACATTGGAGAATTGGATGCTAATAATTTATATATTAATGACGAAATATCAAAGTTTTTAACTATAGAAAAAGTGTTACTAAACAATGAAGAATGTGAGTATTTAAAAGAAAATCTTATGTTAAATGATGAAAACTATGATTTATTAAGTATAAAAACATCACTCAAAGTAGGTGAAAAATCAACAATAGAAATTATGTGTGAGATTAATTCGGATTTAATAAAGTCTGAAAAAGAAGATGTACAGATAATTAATAATGCAAAGATAGCAAATGATGGAGAAATATTATCAGAAATAGATGAAATAAGACATATTTTAAAAATAAATAATGAAACAGATAATAAAGACCCAGGGAATAATTCAAATAATAATCAAAATGATAATATAGATAATAAATATACAATTTCTGGTATAGCATGGATAGATTCAAATAAAGATGGAAAAAGAACATTGCAAGAGGATACATTAAGTAATGTAAAAGTATTGTTAATAAATTTAAAAAACAATGCTATTACAAATATAGGAGAAACAAATAGTGAAGGAAAATATAGTATTTCGAATTTAAGTAATGGCGAATATGCTGTAATATTTGAATATGACATAAATAAATATAGACTAACTACTTATCGTGCTAATAATGTAAGTGAGTTATTTAATTCAGATGTTGAAAATGTGACTATGAATATCAACGATAAATCAACTAAGGTTGCATCTACAGATAAAATTACGATAGATAAAGGCAATATAGAAAATATTGATATTGGATTAATAGAAGAAAAATCACTAAAATTTAGTTTGGAAAAAACAGTTTCAAAAATCACTGTAACAAATGCAGGAGGAACGAAAACAATAAAATACAATAATCCAAGTTTAGCAAAGGTTGAAATACGATCAAAATACTTAAAAGGTTCAACAGTTGTAATAGAGTATAATATAACAGTGAAAAATGTTGGAGACGTTGAAGGATATGCAAAAAGTATTGTTGATTATATACCATCATCATTAACATTTAATTCAAAATTAAATAAAGATTGGTATAAGAAAGATAATAAAATATATACAAAAAGTTTGGCAAAAACAAAAATTAAGCCTGGAGAAAGCAAAACTATAAAATTAATTATGTCAAAGAAAATGACAGAATCAAACACTGGTCTAGTAAATAATAGAGCAGAAATTCTTTCAATTTATGGATTAAATGGAAAAGAAGTAACAAATGCTGCTGGAAAAGATGATAGAATGGGTAATGCAGATGTTATTATATCAGTAAGTACAGGAACAGCACTTAGCTTTTTAACAATAACAATCATAATAACACTGGCAATTGCAATAATAGTTTATTATATTACTATGAAAAAAATTAAAGAAATAACAGAATTCTAGTAGAAAGGAGGAAAAAAATGAAAACAAAGAAAATTTTTTTAACGTGTATATTAATAATAATTCTAACCTTTATATCAAATAATATAGTAATTGCTGGTGATAATAATTCTGATGAATATATGAATAAGGCTACTATTAAATCAAGAGGACAATTGAGTTTAAAGACGCATTATACAGGGTATGAAAGTAACGAGGGAGATGTTGGTCAAACAATTGCTGTTAAAACTGGAGATGGAGTTGATTCAGATAATCAACCAGGTACTAATATGAGTGATGAATATGATCATATTTATTGTATAAGGCATGATGATTCGGCTGCTGATTCTTTAATGTTGATTAAGCAGTTTATAAACGTAAGAGGAGATGAAGCAACAGCTTATTGGTTAAATGGAGCAAAAAGAATAACCAATAGAACATGGGACTATTATGAGGGAACAGTAGTATCAGATAAGGTACAAACAAAATATAATATAGCTTTATCATATTTATTTAGTAAAAAAAATTATCGAAGAGCATATAGTATGGATAGGGATAATAGGTTAAGACAAAATGCAATACATATGTTACTTAATGACGAGTTGAAAAAAACATGGGGAACGAAGTTATTATATGGCAATTTCTATGATTATGATGGTTATTATGCCAATGCATATAGTTTTTACGGTGAAGCAAAAAAATATGCAGCAGATAATTATAATTCAACGTGTATTCCAAAGGTTTCCATTACATCATCAACAACTGAAATAACCCCTGAAATAACAGGACCTTATCAGTTTGACTTTGGTGTGGAAAACGAAGCTGCACAATGGATTTATCCGATAGATGCAAATGGAAATTGGATTGGAGGCCATTATGAAGGCAGAAAATGGGAAAATGGACGTTATGTATCAAAGAAATGGGTAAGTGATAATACAATATCATTTTATAAAGATTCAAAAGGTACAGAACCATATGAAAGTGTATCTGAAATTAAAAGTAGAAGCTATTTTTACATAAAAAATACAAGTGGAAGAAAAATAAAGCAAGTACAAATAAAAGCAAGTAGTGGATATAAAAATATACAAACTGATACTAAACAAATTGAATACATATCTAATTTAATAGGACCTATATCTATGGATTTTAAAGGAAGAATACAATGGATTTGGCCTTTGGATACTAACGGAAATTGGCTTGGAGAAAATGAATTTATTGTTTGTAACGATAAGGGTCAAAAGATAAAAAAAGAAAATATAACTTCTAAAACAGTATTCTACATACAAAATAATAGTAACAAAAAAATAGATAAAATTCATATTAAATTAATGGAAAATACAATTATGTGTTCAGAAATCTGGTGTCTAGAACGTATGGATGGTCAACCTGCTCAGAGATTATTAACTGTAGATACTTCAACAGAAATGGCTAATTCTATAATTATAATTAAAGCTAAACTAAAAACAAGAGATTTAATAATTAACAAAAAAGACTCAATAACAGGTAACAATATATCATCACCAGCTGAATTTAAAATTAAAACATCAAAAGGTAAATGGCTAACAGGAATAAGTGGTTCATATAATTATGAAAATTCGGATGTATCTTTAGCTACTAAGTATAGAACAAATGCTAATGGTGTTTTAGAGTTAAAGGATTTATTGGTTGATACATATGAAATATTTGAAGTAGCGTCACCAAATGGATATGATATACAAAAACAAAATGGATATGATAAGACTAATAATTGGATTAATTGCGGAAAAGTTGATTTAAATGTAACAAATAGTAATGTAACAATATCAATAAAAAATGATTTAATAATATCAATTTCTGGACGAGTATGGGAAGAAAAAATACCAAATAAAGGCTCATTTGAGGATTATGATAGTAAATATTTAGAAGTTGATGATCCTTTACCGGGAATAAAAGTAAGGCTAAAGAATAAGAGAAATGGAAAACCTGTTATAACCAACAGTAAAGGTGATGACTTTGTATTAACAGATGCTAATGGTATGTATAAATTTGACAATTTAATTAAAAAAATTGAACTTGAAAATTACTATGTAGAATTTGACTATAGTTCAAAAAATAAAGAAGGCGAAGAATATATAAGGTATATACCAGTTGCATTTAATAAAGATAAAACAAATGGATCTAAAGCACTTGCAAATATGCCAACACAAGATAGAGAAGTAAAAGGAATAGCAACAACATATACAGGAGAAGATAGAAATCAGATAGCAACATATGGATTAGAAAAAACAGGAACATATAATGCACAAACATTAA
>ODAI012822288.1_pt1 | contig 15574 bp, 13 predicted proteins | sample 1539321 | NCBI WGS metagenome assembly ODAI01 (sample SAMN02144231, study PRJEB22623) | gut metagenome | biome: sheep rumen | host: Ovis aries | place: New Zealand
CCAACACCAAAAATCAGGAACTTACGCGACAGTTAGAGGCTGTTGACGGCAGACTTATGACAACCTGCTACCGATGACGATAGCCCCTCGACATGCAAGTGCCCTCAAGCACTTGCCCTAAAAGGCATATAACCATTTTTGGACGCTTACCCTTTAGTGCTCCTTTGGTCCTCCTTCTGCAAAGATGCCCAATAATCACACCCGTCGGACCACCGCTCCAGGCACATTTGCGGAACAAGTCACGACAACCGACGCCAAATCGAGCGCAATGAAGCTTGCTTCAATTGCCGAGGTGCGAAGGAGGAAAAGCAAAGCTTAAAAGAGCCTTGACCGATGGTCTTCCTCTGTCGCGACTCGACAAAGTTCAAACATGTTTGGCTCTGTGCTCACTGCTCCATCGGTTCCGCTAAGGAAAGCGGTACAGCCCGTGGCTCCGTTCCACTCCGCCACCGGCTGGATTATCTAAGCGGCGAAGCCGCACAAAACTAAAAGGATAAAAGAAACTATAAAGAATTATGGCAAAGAATAATTATACAGTAATAGATTTGTTCGCTGGATGTGGGGGGCTTTCTCTGGGCCTCTATCAGGCCGGCTGGCATGGTATTTTTGCCATAGAGAAGAATCCTTGTGCGTTTGAGACGCTGCAATACAATCTGATAGATAATAAGAATCACTTTGATTGGCCTAAGTGGTTGCCGAAAGAGCCTTTGGATATCTTGGAGGTAAATAAGAAATATAAGAAAGAACTAAAACAACTACGTGGTACCATAGACTTGGTAGCGGGCGGTCCGCCTTGTCAGGGCTTTTCCATGGCTGGCAAAAGAGTAAAGGATGATGTCAGAAACCAGTTAGTGTTTGCCTACATAGACTTTATACAGATGGTACGCCCTAAACTGATTCTCTTTGAAAATGTCAAAGGGTTTACATATGCTTTCGATAAGAAGGATAACCCCGATGCAGTCCCTTATTCTGTGATTGTTGTTGACCAACTGAAAAAGATGGGGTATGATGTAAGTGCTCAGGTGATTGACTTTTCGGAGTATGGAGTGCCACAGCGCAGAAAGCGTTTCATATTGGTAGGAGTCCAGAAAAGCGTGAAGAAGAAAGCAGGTGATTTTGTGAAGAAACTAAAAGAAAACAGAGATTCGTTCCTTTCAGAGCGTGGCCTTAGCAAAGACACCGCTATCATAGACGCTATTTCCGATTTGCTTAGAGCCAATGGTACAATGCCAACTCCTGATCGCAAGAATTTCCTGTCAGGAGTATATGGCGAGGTAACGTCCCATTACCAAGAGTATATGCGTCAGGGTGTTGAGGGACAGATTCCTCAGAGTCACAGTTTTGCCCGTCATGGAGCAGATAAGTTGGCTTGCTACAAGAAACTTTTGGCCGAGTATCCAGTTAAAGGAAAACGTATTGACGGCAAGGCTCGCGAGGCATGGGGAATTAAACAACGTGGGTTGTTTATATTAGATGATAAGGACGTAGCTCCGACCATCACAAATATGCCAGATGACTATCTGCACTATCAAGAGCCACGTATAATGACGGTTCGTGAATGTGCCCGTATCCAGTCATTCCCCGACTGGTACGAATTCAAGAGTAAATACACTACCGGTGGAGATCAGCGTAAGAAAGAAGTTCCTCGCTACAGTCAGGTTGGTAATGCCATCCCGCCATTGTTTGCAGAGCAGGCAGGATTGGTACTAAAGGAGATGATATAGGTATGGACCAGTTACAATTCAGAGTCAGTGCCGAGCTGAAGAACATTCTTGGCCGTGATCTTATTACCAGCGACAATATAGCCGTATTGGAGTTGGTGAAGAACTCGTATGATGCCCATGCCACAAAGGTAGAGATTACCTTTGGAAATGACAGTATTGTAATTGCTGATAATGGCAAGGGAATGTCTGCTGCTGACATAAGTGATAAATGGCTTTTTATTGCATATTCAGCAAAAAGTGATGGTACAGAGGATGATAATTATAGGAGTAAGATACGCAGGGATTTTGCCGGAGCCAAGGGAATAGGCCGTTTATCTTGCGATCGTTTGGCTCGTTATTTGACAATGAATACCGTTAGCGAGGAAACAGATACTCTTGAAATCTTAAAAGTTGACTGGGCTAAGTTTGAAAATCGCCAAAAAGAGAATATAGACACAATCCCCGTGGAACATGAAAGTACCAATGGGAACTATGTCTTTCCAGATAACTCTTCTCACGGGACATCGCTCAGCTTTACAGGACTCCATGGCAAATGGGGTGTGGATGAAATATTTGGCTTACGCAAGTCTTTAGAGAAAATGATAGCGCCCCTTGCTGGTGCAGATGATTTCCAGATTGAGGTTATTGCTCCCAACTTCACAGAGTATGATAACCAGTTACGTACCCAAATTAATGGAGCAAGAGAGCACTATGATGATTTGTCTGATCAAGAACGTACTCAGGTAGCGAGGTGGGAGAATTCTATATTGAATGGCCCAATTAGAAATAGTATATCTGATGTTCTGAAAATCAAGACAACGCAGATAGAAAGCAAATTGCATGATGGAAAGATTGTCACTAGATTGTCAGACCGTGGCGTTTTGATGTATGAAATAGAGGAGGATAATAAGTATTCTAAACTTGAAGAGGCATCTGTAGATCTTTATTATCTAAATCGCGCTGCAAAATACAATTTCAGTTTGCTGATGGGTATGACGCCTGTGAACTATGGAAATGTATTCTTGTTTAGGAATGGTTTCCGCATTATGCCATACGGAGAGTATGATGATGATAGTTGGGGCTTGAACCAGCGTAGTCAGCAAGGATACAACCGTAATCTAAGTACGCGTGATTTGTTCGGACGTGTGGATGTGCATAGTGATGACGTTAACATGTTCAAGGAGGTCTCGAGTCGCGATGGAGGCTTAATTGACAGTGAGGAAACACGCCAACTACATGCTTATTTTGATGCGGTGGAGCGTCGTTTGGAACGCTATGTATCAGGCGTACTTTGGGGCGAAGCTTTTTTGCGAAATGATTATTTCCGTAGCGAACGTCTGGCACAAGAAGCCCGTGAAGATATAAGGAAGGATAAGGATTCTGATAATCCAGATGATGTATTCAAGAATATTGGTAGCAGAGTGGACTTCCTACAATTGGTAAAGAGCCTTGTTAATGATAATAGTATAACTGTACATTATTATAATTCTTCTCTTGCTGATATTTTATCCAATGCGACAGAGACCGAGATGCTGAATGCTGGTTTTCTGGACGATGTACGGAAGGTGGCAGAACGTACAAACGATGAAACTTTGCAGGCCTCAATTGCTGCTTTTGAACGCCGTTTGGCAGAATTGCAGCGTTCCAAAGAAGAAGCAGAAAAGAAGAACGTAGAACTTGAGTCCATACGAAAGGAGTTACAGAAAGAGCTTGATGCGCAACAACAGCGCAGTCAGTATCTGATGTCTACACGTAATCTTACTCAAGAGGTTCAAGATATCAACCATGCTATATCAATTAACTCAACAGAACTTGTAAATCTTATCAGCAATCTTTCTGGTGGTGTAAGTAGTGGATCCTATTCGCAACAAAGAGTTCTGGAAAAATTGCGCGAAGCTAGTTTCTATGTAAATAAGATTAAGCAACTATCAATGCTCATTACTAAGGCGGATATCGTATCGTTGAAGAACAAACAGAGTGTTGATGTGATGGAATACGTGCAAGAATATGTTTCAAACTTTAAGAGCACGTTGGACTTCCATGTAGATAAGGGAGGTCTTCCTGTAGTAAGAAGAATGCTTTCATTGCTGGATATAGCTATTGTTCTTGACAATCTGATTAGTAACAGCAAAAAAAATGGAGCAAAGAATGTTGGAGTATTCTTCGCTATGGAAGGTGGCAGACTGATACTTGATTTTTCAGACAATGGTTATGGCGTAGATTTAGATATGTACACACCAGAATCCATTTTTAATGAAGGTGTAACAAATAAATCTGGAGGCTCAGGCATCGGTCTTAGTACTATACGGTTCACTATGGAGAACAAACTTAATGGTAGTGTCGTTTTTCTTGGGAATGGATTGCATGGGATGAAGGGAGCAACATTTAGATTAGTTTTTAATTAGAGCAGAAGACATGAATCCTATGAAGAGAATACTAATAATTGACGATGCGCCTCAAGGTAATACACTTGAGAAGATATCGAATGGCGTCAAGGATAAGTTAGTAATAGAATCCAATCAAATTGAGGTGTTAAGTGCTTCGTTTGTCGATGAGGATGCCCAACTTGTGCCAGAAAAAGTATATGAGGCTATAAGTCAGAGTTTTAAGAAGGCTTACTATGACTTGATATTGGTAGATTACAGCTATGGCCAAGATAACTTTGATGGATTGGATGTCATTAGGTTTATTAGGAAGAGTCATCCTAAAGACGACCTTATATTATATTCCGCCAATCAGCAAGAGGTAATAGGGAGAGTTGTTGGTGAAAACTTTCAGAATGAGTCAACGGAAAATATTGTAGCCGGCATAAATGAGTTGATGAACTTCAGGATTGCCAAGATTGTTCCCCGTCCATCAATGGATGCTGAGGTCATAACATATCTTCGAGAGGATACTACTTTTTCTCCATATGGTTTTATCAGTAATATGTTGAAAGAAAACCGTGATAAGGTATTCAAGTCTTGCTATCCCAAATTATCGGGAAAAACTTATGGAGAGATAGCCGATATGCTTGATAGTGAGAGCAATGGAAAAGCTAATGAGTGGCTGAGCGCAATATTGGAGCAGTTGATAGTTTATTTGAGTGAAGTAAATGAGTAAGATACTCTGTATATTCCCCAAGGATTCTACAACAGAGTTTTTAGAGCCTCTGTATGAAGAACTATGTAAGAAGTATGACGCCACACCACTTCTAGGAGATCCACTAGATGACGATGATTATCTTGACAAACTTGCTGAACAGGCAGAACAGTCTGATACTATCATCTTTTTGGGACATGGCTCTTCTAAAGTGCTGTATGGTGTTAACTTCAATGAGTTGATACTGGCATACAATGTTGATTTATTCCGAGGAAAGAATGTGATAATATTTGCATGCAATTCAGTTGGCTTTATTGATACATATAAACTGACACATGCTTTGGGTTTTGGTCAAGTCCCGACCTCCGATTACGATGTCGAAAATGGGAAGTTACACTCGTTACCCCTCAAGAATCTGACTATACCAGATATAGACTATATACAGAAAGCTATTGTGAGGATATGGATTAGAACTCTTGCCGAAGCAGATATCTTAGATGTGAGAAGTTTCTATAAAGTTTTCTCTTATTATACGAATGTGGAGATAGTGGATTGCCTCAAGAAGCATGAGCAGCAAAACTTTAGGCTTATAGCAGACATTCTCTACTATCTGAAAGAAGATATGGATTACGTTGAATAATGTCCTACTCAGAACTCTACATCATTGGTAACGGATTTGACCAGGTACATGGAATGCCAACCGGGTATGGGGATTTCAGAAGTTGGCTGTTACAGAACAACAGGTTTGATTTCATACACGAATTGCAGAGTGCCTATCCGGCGAGGATAAAAGATGATTATCTGCTGTGGTCGCAGTTTGAGAAGGCATTGGGTGAGTATGATTTAGATACGGTCATTAACTGGAGTTGGGAGAACCTCTACCTTACTGTAGATTCTCTTGGTAACCAACTGTTCAACAACTCTTTTATTGATATGCAGTTGCCGGACATCATTGACGAGGCGTTTACGAAGTGGGTACGCAGTATTAAGATGCCGACCGCCAAGGCGTATGATTGCATAGGACAAGAAGCACTTTATTTGACATTTAACTATACAGACACCCTTGAGGGATTATATCAAGTACCGGAGCAACAGGTGCTACACATTCACGGAAGAGCGTCGAGAGGGGAAAAACTCATTGTTGGGCACAATCGTGAGATTAACCCTGGCGATTATTGGGATGATGGTATTGATATGAGGGAGAACAACGAGCGGATGCAACGGCTTACAGATATGAATACATTGTGTAAGCCTGTGTATGAGATAATTGAACGAAATGATTGGTTCTTTAAAAGGTTGAATTCTGTTAAAGATATTCACATCATAGGTCATTCCTGCGAAGCTGTGGATTATCCGTACTTCCGTAAGATTAAGGTGCCTGTCATAGTGGTTACTATGTACGAGAGTTTTGTGGATGGCATCAAGATTGACAAACTCGATGAGGGCTTTCGTGAAAAGTATTCCGAGTTCTACAAGGGTTTTGTTTACTACAGCCTGCGAAACGAGGATTGGATTAAACGCTTAAAGGAATTGACACAGACGTTATGATAAGTGTACTGATCATGGACGACACCCCTGATAAGACTGCTAAAATCAAGTCGGTCTTGAAGGAAAGGTGCTTGTTGAAAGATGAAGAAATTGACTGGGCCGGTTCCATAAACAGTGGCCGCAGAAAATTGGCATCAACGGTCTATGACCTGCTGATTTTGGATTTGGTGATGCCCATCAACGATGGCGATGAGGTAGAGGCTGAAGGCAATAGCGAGAACTTTATTGATGAGTTGTCGCGTGTGGGTCGCCTCCACAAGCCCGTCTATATCATTGCGCTTACCCAGTATGAGGAGAAGGTAGAGAAGCACAAGCAGTCCTATGCCAAGAAGTTGTGGAAACTGATTCACTACGACCTCAAGGAAACCGATTGGGAAGATGTGCTGCAAGAAGCGGTGGATACCATCGTGGCCACCAAGGAACAGCTGAACAAGTCCATGGAGGATGAACGCCATTACGACGTGGGTATCCTTTGTGCCCTCCCTGAGGAGTTTGAACAGATGAAACTGGCGTTTGGCAATCAGTGGAGCAGCGTCTCGCTGTCAGGGATGCCTTATCAACTCTATGCCACTCAGATGCGAACGGAGTACGGCCACACCATCAAGGTCATTGCCTGCTGCAACAATGTGCCAGGCATGCAAGCCGCCTCTATCACCGCCTCGTTCCTGTTGAGCCGTTTCGATTTGGACACCCTGTTCATGACAGGCTTCTGTGCCGGCTTCAAGAAAAAGGATAAAGACGATGTCAACTATGGCGACATCTTCATTGCAGATTCCGAGTACGACTACGGCAGTGGTAAGCTTATCAAGAAAGAGAACGAGCAGGTGGTGATGCCCGAACCCAAGCAGATGCCTTGCAGCTATGATATTCTAGGTAAGTTGAACGACTTTATCACAGAGCAGTTAGCTGCATCTAAACTTTTTGCGGAGTTAAACCGAATTGGTCTTATGGTTGAGGGTATGGGGATGCCTAATATTCATGTCGGCCCCGGCGCCTGTGGCTCTTATGTGGTAAGCGATGAGACCTTCATGCAACAGTTGGTGAAAGACGATAACCGCAACCTGAAAGGCCTGGATATGGAAGGCTACGGCCTGTATCTGGCTGGTCACATGCTGAACAAGACCTGTGTGTTGGTTAAAGGAATCGCAGATTTTGGAAACGAAAACAAAGACGATAAGTATCATAAGGTGTGCTCATACGCCAGCGCCTGGTTTGTGCAGCATTTCATTAAAAAGATGCTCTGATGTAAGCCCCCAAATAGGAGGCAGGAACTTTCTATACGAAGGCATTTATAATAACAACTAATATTTTTATAGCAATGAGAATCAAGAGACTTTCTTACAAGGATATTATTACTGGATGGAACATCAGCAATATGGAGTTCTCTAAGTTTACACTCTTAGTGGGTGCTTCTGGGGTTGGAAAAACTCAAATACTCAAGGCTATTCAGAATCTCGCGGCAATATCACGGGGGCGGTCTGGGAATGGCATTGAGTGGAATGTGTTGTTCAATGTTGATGGGGTCGACTACGAGTGGGCTGGAGCTTTCTCGCCTGATGAGGGCGAATATGCCAGAATGGTACATAAGAAAACCCCTTCTATACCTGTCGTTTATGAGATACTGAAAAAGGAGGAGGAGATTATCGTCAATCGTGATGAAAATGGTATTATGTTTCGTGAGATTCGCACTGTGAAGTTAGAACCCACACAAAGCATAATCTATCTTCTTAAAGAAGAAGATGAAATTCAGCCTATTTATGACGGTTTCCTCAATATCACAAAACTTGATAATACACTTAGTCGCGTCAGTTTTTCTGCAGGAAAAGTTTTTGATCAAGCTAAAGTGGAGTCGTTTGAAGATGTACGCAAAATGCGTTTTCTGTATCCCATAGATAAGCTCTTTATGCTATATAAGTTCAATCTTCCCGAATTTGAAGAGATAAAGCAGGGCTTTCATTCAGTATTCCCTTCTGTGACAGATATAAGGTTCACAATTGAAAACGCTTTTGAGGATATTTCTTCGCCAGTGCTGCAGATTAAGGAAGATGGTGTCAGCCAATGGATTTTATATCAGAATATATCATCAGGAATGTTACGTACCCTATCGCAGTTAGTCATGCTAAAACTAGCCAAGGGTGGAGATGTGGTTTTGATAGATGAGTTCGAGAATAGTCTTGGCGTAAATTGCATAGATGAGGTTGCTGAGTCGATACTTGATTTGGATGAAGATGTTCAGTTTATCATTACCAGTCATCATCCATATATCATCAATTCAATCAGCTATGAGAAGTGGAGAATTGTGACACGTCAAGGTTGTGACGTATCTGTCCATACAGCGGAGGAATTAGGCATTGGTGCACATTCCAATCATGAGAGATTTATGCAGTTAGTCCAGTTGTCTGCATATAAAACCGGCAAGATATGAATCTCTATATGATAGTAGAAGGCAAAAAGACAGAAACATCTGTCTATCCAGCCTGGCTGAGTATCTTGGCTCCTAATCTTCAGCGTGTGAGTGACCCAAGGTCAATCACGGACAACTGCTATTATCTCTTTTCAGGAGAGGGTATCCCCAGTATTTACAATCATGCTTGCAATGCAATCCTTGATATTCAACAGATAAATAAAGGATACAATAAGTACGACTATTTGTTGATTTGTCTTGATACAGAAGAAGGCACACGTGAAGATATTAATCGTGAATTTAAAGAGTATCTGATTAAAAACAAGGTTAATCCTCAAGGTGTAAATGTCGTAATATGTGAACACAAAGTGTGTATGGAGACTTGGTTTTTAGGTAATCGTTTTATCTTTAAACAAAATGCAAATACACAGGAGTTCATAGATTGCGTGCGACACTATAATGTCTCAATTGAAGACCCAGAATTGATGCCATCTTTCGACTCAGAGAAAAACAAAGCGGAATATCATCTTTATTATTTAAAGAAGATGTTTGCAGAGCGTAATATGATATACAAGAAAAACAAGACGGATGAAGTACAAGATTCGCAATATTTGAATCAACTAATATCTCGATACAAAGAAACAGGTCAAATAGCCACCTTTGGCCAATGGTTTGATTTTATTACGTCAAACTTCAAGTGATATCAATGTGATAAACCAGCAGCTCCGCTGCTATCTGTGCTATCTGTGGTATCTGTGTGAGAACCTTGAACCCTGAACCTTGAACCCTGAAACATGAAACCTGAAACTTGAAACCCGCAGCAATGCTGCCCTGATACCTGAAACTAGACCTCTGGTCAACCTGAAACCTGAAACTTGAAACCTGAAACTCGAGTTTACTCGATTTTGAGCGCATCAGCGCGGTTGAGTCGCCCGTATCCGAGCTTGCCATTGCCCTGAGCCTTTAGGATCCCGCGCCTGTTTGCCTTGGACGAAACATAGCTCACGTGGATGAAGTTCGGATAAAGGATCAACTGGTCATAGTCAATCTTCGGGTTCGTCAGAATCTCACGGAACGCCCGAATGAGCCTCTGGCGAGGCGTTTCAAGTTTCATAGGGCTGTCGCCCGTTTGAGTTTCTCTCGAGTCTGCTTGCGCTCGACAATGTTCAAGCAAGCTTGACATTGTTCTCGTTGAGTCGCAGACTTCATGATTCAAGTCACCTAAAACCTCAGAAGCTCCACCTAAAACCTGAACGCCAAAGGGGTCGCGAGCGAATAGCGAGAACGAAGTGACAAACCTGGAACCTGAAACAGGGCTTTGCCCAATATAAAAGTCTGCCGCTTGTCCCTGCATATGCTGGCTGCGCTCCGACGAATGAGCCAACTTGTCGTTCAGCGCCTTGGTGCGAAATCCGCTGGTGATGATGATGGGAAGGCCCAACGCCATCCGAAGCGGTTCCAGCGTGTGAACACACAAAGCTCGCAGATTCTCCACAGCCTCAGGCGATGGCACATTAGAAATACCGTACTTACGAGCCGTCAGGCTGTCCGTGAACTCCCTGAGTTCGAAGTGCGGAGATAAAAATTGATTTTGAATCATACGTAATACATTTTAAATTTAACATTAAGTGATTTAACTCGGTGAAACCGTCGAGGTCAGTTCGTTTCTTGCTGCCTGTCTCATGTGCACCTGAAACTTGGAACTTGAATCCTGAAACTGACGCTTGTCGTTCGATTTCGAGTGCAAAGATATAGCACAAAACGTCCTTTTCTCAATTCCATTAAAAGGCGTTGAAAAATGGTTTAAAACCTATTGAAAAACGATTGAAGAATAACGAAAAAGCTCATGGCAGAAGATAAAAACAGCATTATATTTAACATCTCTGGCGGCAACAACCAAATACTGCCTAACGCCACAAAGGCAGAGCAGCATTTCTATGGCGACCAGTTCGCCAAGGAAGCCCTACGCAAGGGGACTCCTACAGAAGCACCGCTCACCGTAGATGAGCGCCGGTTGCTTGTGTACATAGAGAAAGAAGAATCCCTGCGCAACTACGTGGCCAGTCTCTCTGCTTGCAAGACAGCTGCAGAGGTGGGGAAAGTAGTTGTCATTATGAGCGAAAATGAGCCTCGTCTCACGGAAGAACGTATTGTCAAAGAGGATTTCATTGAGAAATTGCTCCCTTTCATCACAAATGTTCAAAATGGACGTGGTATAGCCAATCTTCGTGTTCAAATAAATAATGCCCTGATGGAGCATAAACGCATTCTCAGAGGTAAATAGAAACATAAATAGGTATAGCACAATGTCAGATAATACGTTCGATATTAAAGGGGGAAGCAATCAGATACTGCCAAATGCCACTGAGTCCAAGCAAAACATCTTTATTGGCGACTCTGCCATAAAGCTTGCTCTTCAAAAAACTGAAGGGGCTGTTGATAACGGCAGTGCGGAAAAGGGTCAAACCAGCGATACGCCCTCTGAGGTGGTTGAACATCAATCGTCCCTAAACGAAGTGGAAGAATCGCAAGAAGGAAACAAGATGAAGATAGCAATCCTACATCTTTCGGATTTACATATAGAGAAGGATAATAGCCAGTGGTTATTGAAGAGGGCTGAGCAGATAGTGCCAGCTGTGTGGAATGATTTTTCCGACTGCGGTAAAATTATTATCGTTGTTTCCGGTGATATTGCTAATACCGGAACTGAGGAGGAGTATGGTTATGCGAAAGCCTTTTTCCGTGAACTATTGAAGCAGTTTGCTAAGCGAGGTCTTAATAATAAGGAACTGGAAAATAAGATTATCTGCGTCCCTGGCAACCATGATTGCAACTATGAAAATGATAATGCTGCGCGTCAAATGCTACTGCATAGTTTGCGCGCTAATGCCTCAGATATAGACAATAGCGTTTATCAGGCACTCTCCGTGGTTCAGACCGAGTATAACGCTTTTGCCAAGGACATTATGTTTGAAAAGGATTTCACTTTGGGCATTAACAACAACATATCCATCAAGGCAGGCGACAAGACCATTCTATTCCGTCTTTACAATACATCATGGATGTCTGTCAAGAAAGAAGAACAGGGCAGTATCGTGATGCCTATGGGCCTGATAGCGGACGATCATGAGGATGTGGATTTTGTGATTTCCGTTTTCCACCATTACTACCCGTGGATAACACAGGGTTGTGACAACAATAATAAGCGATTCTGTAAACATATCCTACAAACTTCTAATATGGCTCTATACGGCCATGAACACACTCCGTCCTCATCACAAGTAAGAGATGTGTTTGAGAGCGAGACCATTAGTGAGTTCCAGGGTGGTGCATTGTGTCTTGACCGTCAGGGCAATCAGCGTTCATCTTCGTTTAACAGCTTTGTGCTGGATATGGATACTTACGAATGTATCGTTCGTAACTATGTGTATGCTGACGGTCTCTATACCCACCGCAAAGAGGAAACAGTTGACCTAAACAGAGAACGTAAAACAGACGAATTTCGTCATAATGCAGACTTCCTGAAGTCATTGCGAAAGATGTCCATTCCCATCCACAACAGTGAGAATGTGAAGATGACGCTTGATGAGTTCTTTATCTATCCTGACTTGGAGCGCATGAATACCCGCCAGATTAAGGTTGATGAGGATTTCACCGATAGTTCTTCTATCATTGATAACGAACAGTACAAATTGATAATGCTGGAGGGAGATGACCAGAGCGGCAAGACCAGTCTGCTCAATATGTACTACTTGCGTTTTGTGGATAAATACATGTATCCGCTGTTTGTAAAAGGTAAGAATATCAACGAAAACCTTGACAAGGTACTGGCGAATGTATTTGGAGACCAGTACAACAACGAGGATAAAGAGAAATACGCCCAGTATGAAAAGGAGCGGAAGGTTCTTTTGGTAGATAACTTTGATGAATGCCAACTGAACGATACCGCTAAGAAGAGGGTCATTGACCAGATGCTTGACCGTTTCAGCAAGGTTATTATTACCACTAAGGAGAACGAGGGTGTTTCTTCCTCATATTTCCTGATGGAAAAGAAGGAAACCCTGATGGCGCGTATCAAACCCTTGGGACATGTTAAGCGTAATGAGTTGGTGAAAAAGTTCTATAAGACCTATGATGTGAATGCGTCATCGATGCAGCAGCAGGCACAGTTGGAACTGGTGAAAGCGGGATTCGATATGGTGGAGAACTTCCTAGGAAAGGAGTACATGCCGTCTTACCCTATTTATATTTTATCTATCCTACTGTCAAATACAAAGCTACAAGGTAGTACTCTGGAACAAACCGCATATGGTTATTGCTACGAAGCATTGATTACTTGCGCGTTGATGACCTGTGTAGATGACAAGACCAAGATAGATCGATACTATAATGTGTTGATGAATCTGGCTTATTTCATCTATAAGAAAAATGGAAAACCCATTTCTGAAGATGAGTTCCAGCGTTTCTACGAAGAGTATCAGAAGATTTACCATGCACAGGGATATAAGGAGACAAAGAACAATCTTTTGAAGTGTAATTTGCTTCGTTGTACCGATGACTATTACTATAAGTTCTCTTACAACTACATCTACTACTTTCTGGTGGCTAAATATATGGCAGATAACATCCATGACAAGAAAGGTCAGGATGATATTATGGATTTGTGCGTAAATATCCATGATGAGCAAAAAGCTAATATTTTGATTTTTATCGCCCACCATATAAAGGCTCCCCAGTTTATTGAGGCTACTCAGTTAGCTTTGATGACAGCACTAGCTAAGGAGAAACCGGTAACGCTTAGACGAGATGATGATTATTACAAGTTGGTCAACGAGCTATGTGAAAGCTTGAAGAAAGAAATTGTCGCCCCAGGTGAGAAGATTGACCCCGAGAAGGAACGTGAGAAGATGTTGAAGAAGCGCGACGAAAACGAGAAGATGCTTTCTAAAGAAAAAGTGAACCCCAATGACCTTCCCGAGGAAATCATGAACATGAACAAGTCCTTGCGTTCTATTGAGGTCGTAGGGCAGATAGTCAAGAACCGACAGGGCTCTTTGCCCAAGACGGATATCAAGACCATGGTGAAGGAGATGTATGAGACCGCTTTCCGCACCATCAGTTACTTTGGTGCTTTCATTGAGTCTGAAAAATCGCAGCTTATAGAGGATGTCTTCAAGAATAAAAAGGAAGGGGAAAGCAATGATGAGATCAAGAAGAAGATTGAAAGTTTCTTTGAAGTCACTTCGTTGAACTTTTGTCTTTTTGTGTTCTCCAAAGTCATCAAGTCGGTAGGCAATAAGGAACTGAGATCTACCTTTAATGATATTGCCAAGGAGATGGGCACACCAGCAGCCAAGCTGGTATCGTTCTCAATCATTACTTGTTTTTCGAAGATAGCTATCCCCGAATTAGAGTCAATTGTGGAAGAACTGCATGACAATCCTGTAGCCATGAGTATTATCCGCGCCAGGGTGCGATCTTATTTATATAACAATCATGTTCCATATAATGACCGTCAAAAGATTATCAATGCCGTTAATTTAAACCCGAGAGACAACAGTATCACGGCCAATAAACTACAGAAAAAATACAGGAAATAGTCTTTACCCATACTCTAGCCAATGAACCATTTCTCCTCTGGATCACAGGTGAACATATAAGAATATTCGCTTTAATAGTGTTAAATTCATAATAAATTCGCTGTATGTTGAGAAGTTTTTGTACTTTTGCAGAAAATTCTAATTATGGAGAGAATTAGGCGTAATGACTATATAGCTCAAGTTTTCAGTTTGTTGGGCAAAGGCGAGGCTGTAGTGCTGACCGGACAAAGGCGTGCCGGAAAGAGCTGCATCCTGGAACTGCTGGCGGCAGAGCTCTCTGACAAAGGAAATGTCATCTACATTGATATGGAGAACCCCATGGATGCAGACCTGACGTCGTTCCGTGAATTGTCGGAGAAGATTAAGGCTGGCGTGGTAGAAGGTGGCCGCAATTATGTGCTGATAGATGAGGTGCAGGAGGTGAAGGAGTTTGAAAAGGCCCTGCGCTACTGGGTGAAGCAGGATGGCGTGGACGTGGTGGTGACGGGTAGTAATGCGGCTATGCTGTCGAGCGATATCGCCAACTCGTTTGCCGGACGCTATCATCGCGTTCACGTGAGCAGCCTGGATTACAAAGAGTTTCTGACATTCTATGGTCTGGAAGACTCTGATAATGCTTTCTCACAGTATCTGCGCTGGGGCGGACTGCCGTTCCTGTATCGCATCCCTATGGAGGATGAGCGAACGAGGACGGAGTATCTGGGCAGCATCTACGACACCATCTTTGTAAAGGACATTGTGCGTAGGAAGAACGTGCGCAACGTATCGCTGCTGGACAATCTGGCTCGGTTTGTGGCAGACAACAGCGGAAAGGTGTTCTCTGCTAACAGCATTGCCAAATATTTAAAGGGTAGTGAGATGGCTGTGAGCGCCAACACGGTAGGTGAATATATGGATGCGTTGTGCGACACGTATATGATAGATCGCGTGAAGCGTTATGACATCAAGGGCAAGAGCGTTTTTGAGCAGCAGGACAAGTACTATTTTGAGGACTTGGGGTTGCGGAACTATCTGTGCCGTGACAAGCGGGCTCTGGATATTGAAAAGATGCTGGAGGGTGCTGTATATCTGAAACTCAAGCGCAGTGGCTATGAGGTATATGTGGGGCAGTTGAACGGTAAGGAAATAGACTTCGTGGCACGTAGGGGCGATGAGTTGATTTATGTTCAGGTGGCCCTACAGGTGACAGGTGAAGAAACCTATGAACGTGAGTTGACTTCGTCGACTTTGAACGCGAC
>ODAI013473400.1_pt1 | contig 15572 bp, 14 predicted proteins | sample 1539321 | NCBI WGS metagenome assembly ODAI01 (sample SAMN02144231, study PRJEB22623) | gut metagenome | biome: sheep rumen | host: Ovis aries | place: New Zealand
CCGGCCTCCGGTCAATAATGGCGCGCAGAACCCGGCCGGTCCTTCAGTTCATACCGGGACACAAAATGGCAGACAGAATACAGGTGGACCGCGTGTTAACAATGGCACGCTGGCCCCGGCCGCTCCTTCTGTCCATAACGGCGGACAGAAGGCAGGGAAACTCCGTGGCAATATGGGCGGGCAGGTGCAGGGCAGACCGCCTGTACGGAACGAGGGGCAGAATACAGGGAAACTCCGCGGCAGTATAAGCGGGCAGACGCAGGGCAGGCCTCCTGTCAGCAGCAGCAGACAGGGGCAGGCCGCCCCCTCCAGGACTCCCCTGACCGGTGAGGCGGCCGCCAGGCTGATCGGCGGACATCCCGTCCTGACTCCGCCTTTTACAGCCATGAACGATCCCTGTTTTTCCTCAATCCGTCCCTACGCCATGTCGGGCCGGATCATGCGGGGCCTGCAGCTGCATACGATAAGCGGAATCCGGACTCTGGAGGGATATCCCCTGCCTCCCGGCAACATACTGCTGGCTCTGTTCAGTAAATGGCTGACAGAAGGCAGCCTTCGTATGGACAGAAAGGGACAGAAAACGGTCCTGATCCTGGCTGACCCGTCCATCCGGCCCGATTCCCGGACAGAGTATGAGCTTGTACAGTCCTTGTTCCGTCAAGAAGACAGCCGGACGCTTTACGACACAGACGCTCTTCGTCAATGGTATCAGAACCACCGGGACGAATGCGCTTCTCTGAGCCATCGTATGGCCTCGGAAGGCATACAGCGTATGGCAGGCCTTTCCATGATCGGTTTCGCTTCCGAAAGCGGGGAACAGCCGGTGCTCTCCCGGGACGGCCGGGGCCTTTACGGCTGTATCCTGAATATGAATATCATGTTCAGCAATCTCCCGGCAGCCATGAACAAAGGACTGTTTACGGAAGAACAGGTCCGGGAGCTGGTCATCCGGGCCCCTCTGTTCCTGCGTCAGAAAGCCATGCTGGCCTTTCTTGCAGAACACCGGGAGCTGGCAAAGTACAACCCGGCCCTGAACTCTATCGGTCCTCTGACCTCTTTTCTGGGCAGTGCTTTTATGTCCGGCGGAACTCCATCGGGATCTCCTTCCTGAGGAGACCGCATCCGGCTTCAGGCATCGCCCCGGGCTTTATTTACTGCAAAAAAAATCTTTCTCCATTACCGCTATACTGTTCACAGAAGAAAATGACAGACAGAACCGGCAAAGGAGGTGCGGCATGCCCAAGATAATGACAAAATGTACGACCTGCGGCGCGATACTTGCCGTAGACAGCGCTTCTCACAAAGAAGTCTGCCCTTACTGCGGCTGGTCCTTTACCGTGAATCCCATACAGGAATCCATAGGAGCCGGCGTACAGCCCGGACCATCCGGCAGACAGGCACAGGCGGCCCCTGCAGAAGATCTTTCCATCAGCGGAAGGATCCGCAGCGTCCACCGTCTCCTGGATGGGAGGAAAAATTATCCGGAAGCCATCCGGCAGCTGTCAGCGCTGGCCAGAGAAGCGCCGGACCGTTACGAAGTCTGGTGGGGCCTTGCCAGATATTACACATCTGATTTCAGCACCACTGTATTTACAGATTCCGGTTATCAGAAAGCCTCACTGGCCATAGAAAACGCCTGCAGGACTGCCTCAGCGGCCAACCGCAGCAAAATACAGACTGTCTGGAAAAGCTACACGGCCGCATACGTAAAAGACCGTAAATCGAAACAGAACCGGGTCAGACCCTTACATCAGCTGCTGGCAGTCTGACCAGGTCACGCACATACCACCACCAACCATCCAGAATTACGAAAGCCCGCAGCAGAACGCTCAGACAGGATCCGGCAGGTTCCTGTCTGAGCGTTTTTTTGTCTCCGAAAATGAACCGGGCGTCAGACTTCCGGTCCATGTGAACCGGGCGTCAGACTACTGGTTCATTTTTGGGCGTTTCTACTCTATAATGGATTCAGACCGGTACGGCAGATTCCTGCCAATATCTCTTCAGGGAGGTTTCCATGTATTATAAAATTGCTGACAGACTGATAGAAAGTACCATGGCAGACTGTCTGGACGGACATACAAAATATGTGGCTGTGCTGACGCCGGATGAATGGAAGAAGGATCAGGCGAATTTCCGTATGGGCATCGAAATGGAAATCGAGCAGCATCCCCATACGACCAAGGCTGAAGTCAACTATGATTCCCTGACCGGCAGCTTTTCCATTCCCTCCCGGCACGACCTGACCGGCAGGGACCATGAATTCGCCTTTGCTCTGGATGAGAACGGGGTGGTCCTGATCGATGAGGAAGGCTACGCCCGGAACATCGTTCTCAGCATCGCCCGCAGGAAGAAATGGCATGTCCAGGCCCTGGAACGTTTTCTGTATGATTTCCTGGAAAGTATCATCCGGGGTGACTCCACCCTGCTGGAGGCCATTGAGGATGAGCTCCAACATATGGAGGAGGATATCCTGGAGGGCCGTACAGAAAAAGAGTCCTTTTCCCGGATCTCGGAGATCCGGGGCGACCTGCTGGCCCTGCGGACCCACTACATGCAGATGATCGCCTTCGGCCAGGAGCTGAGTGATAATGAGAATGAGTTCTTTGCAGAACAGAACCTGCGCTATTTCGATATGTTCACGGACCGGTGCCGGCGTCTGCAGGATATCGTGACCACCCTGCGGGACTATTCCGTACAGGTCCGGGACCTCTATCAGTCCCAGCTGGCTGTCCGTCAGAACAACACGGTCACGATCCTGACTGTCATCACGACCATTTTCATGCCCCTGACCCTGATCGTCGGCTGGTACGGCATGAATTTCAAATACATGCCGGAACTGGAATCCCCTTATGCCTATCCGCTGGTCATCGCCGTCAGCCTGCTCATCATCGTAGCCAGCCTGCTCTTCTTCAAATATAAAAAATGGCTGTAACGCAGATTGCTCCGGTCCCGCCTGTTCTGGCGGAGCCGGAGCTTCTTTTTGGCATTTCCTGTTCTGTATTCCTTTTCTGTACAGGTCCCGCTGACTGCAGGCGGCTGTTTATCCGCGCGCCTGCTTTCAGGCACTGATACGGGTCAGCCTTCGCCGTTCCCGTAATGCTTCCGATACATTTCCTCGACCTGGTCCCTGCTCCGGACTCCTGCCGCGGCACCGGCCGCCTGAATGCTCAGGGCCGAGCAGGCGGTGCCGAAACGGCAGCATTCCCGGGCTGTTTTCCCTTCCAGCAGGCCTGCGATAAAACCGGACACAAAGTTGTCGCCGGCACCGGTGGTATCAACGACCGGCTTTACAGAGAGGGCGGGCTCCATGAAACAGCCCTGCTCCCCTTTATAGAAGCAGCCTCTGGTCCCGGCCTTGATAATGACATTGCGGACACCCGCGGCCAGAAAAGCTTCTGCCATGGCGCTGTAGTCTTCCGGCGTCTCGCGGCCGGTCAGAGGGATCCCGCTGAAATAGGACGCTTCCGTCTCATTGGGAAAAATATAATCGGTCAGCGCCAGGGTTTCTTTCATTTCCTCCAGGGTGATCTTTCGGAAGACCGGAATCTTGGTATCCACGCAGAGGATGGCGTCGGCCTGTTTCGCGGCAGCCGCCAGCGCGGCGTTGGCTGCAGGATCGTCCAGAGGCGCCCGGAACATACTGGCCAGAGAAACGACTCTGGTATCATGGATGGCGGAAGGCCCTATATGCCGGTCCTGCAGGCGGATGGACTCCGCGTTGATGGAACTGCGGGAACCGTCATTTTCTACGATGATATCCGCCACCACCGACTGCAGACCGGGAACGACCATGGCCTCTGACAGATCCGCGCCGGACTTCTCCAGTGTGTCCCTGATCAGAGCACCCGCTGTATCCGGTCCTGTAATGCAGCAGGTCCTGACACGGTATCCCAGCCGGCCCAGAATGATCGATTCATTCAGGGCGTCTCCGCCGGGACTGAGGGTAATGCTCCTGGCCTTCGCTTTTTCTCCGGACTTGTCAATTCCGATGGTGATGCAGTCTACCACTGCCTGTCCGATACATGTCACGTCCATGATGTCTTTCCTTTTCTGATGATGTGCTGTTTCCGGTAATACGATCAGCGCATGTTTCCACTGATGCAGTCAGGGTTGCAGTCAGTGATGCAGCCAGCGCAAGGGCAAATTACAAAAGTACCGGATTGACCGGACCGTATCTGCCGCAGAAATATTTCTGCCCTGTACTTATGCGTAAACGATGACAGCAGTAAGTTCTACGACCTCGTCTGTCTTATTGGCGATGCCATGGCCTGTGCCTGTAGGGCAGATGGTCACGTCGCCCGCCTTGACGGTACGGATCTCGCCGTTGTCATTATATTCCGCTGTCCCCTTCATGATATAGAAAAGTTCCGCGTCTTTATCGTGTACATGATAGCCGATGCTGCAGCCGGGGTTCAGGGTGATCTTCGCGAACAGTCTGCCCTTTTCATTCAGCTCGGCGGGTCCTTCGATATAGTTGGTGATGATGACGGTCCCGTCGCCGTCCCTCATATGCTCACGGTATTCCACTTTACATTCTTCCGCATGTCTGATCATGTTTATTCCCTCACTTTCTTTGACTGGCCCTGCTCCCCGCAGACAGCCGTACTGTATCCTCCGGACGCCGATTCCTGCAGAATTCCCCCTGCCGGCTGCCGCGCGGCAGTTCAAAATCATCCGTCCTTCCTGATAATCATATCATAATCGGCTACAAATCCGAATCAGAAATGTTACAATATGAACAGGCTGGAGCAGCTGATGCATGTACCGCCGGCCTCTCTGTTTACATTCTGTATTACCAAATAGTAGGAGGATGAATAATGTCAATGTTCTATATGCCTGTAAGGGTCTATGAAGAAGAAAACTGTGTCATGAATCACGCCCGGGACTTTGTACAGTTCGGTAAAAAGGCCCTGATCGTATCCGGCAGGCATTCTGCCATTGCCAACGGCTCCTACGCGGATATCACGGCCGCGCTGGACAGTGTCGGCATCGGACATGTTCTTTTTAATGAAGTAGAAGAAAATCCTTCCACCCATACCATTATGAAAGCCCGGGACCTGGGCGTACAGGAGCAGGTAGATTTTGTCATCGGCGTCGGCGGCGGCTCTCCCATGGATGCCTCCAAAGCCATTGCCCTGATGATCAAAAAGGCTGACAAGGATATTTCCTACCTTTACAGCCCTGACGGCGACAGCAGCACCATCCCGATCGTAGCGGTCCCCACCACCTGCGGCACCGGCTCTGAGGTCACAGCAGTCTCCGTCCTGACCATGCCGGAGAAGCAGACGAAAAAGTCCATTCCCCACAAGATCTTCCCCGATCTGGCCCTGATCGACGGCAAATATCTGGCTTCTGCCCCCCGCTCAGTTCTGTGCAATACGGCCTTTGACGCCCTGACCCATCTGATCGAAAGCTATCTGAACACCAAAGCCACGGACTACAGCCGTATGTGCGTAGACGCCGGCCTGAAAGTCTGGGCCAGGAGCCAGGAGATCATCCGCGGCAGCAGAAAGGCAGAGACCGCAGACCTGCTCAACATGATGCGGGCCTCCATGATGGCCGGCATGGCCATCGCCCATACCGCCACCACCCTGCCCCACGGCCTGAGCTATCCTGTTACCATCCGGCTCCGGGTCCCCCACGGCAAGGCGACCGCCTATTTCACAGCAGGCTATCTGACAGAAGCTTCCGCGGCAGACAGGGAATATATCCTCTCCACCGCCGGCTTTGCCTCCATCGACGATTTCCGTGCTGTCTTCCATGCAGCCTGCGGTGAGATTAACGCGGAGGAGGAAAAGATCCGTGAAGTCCTGAACGACGCCGTCGAAGAGCTGGGCTCCAATCCCGTCAAGCTGGGACTGGCTCCTTTCAATCCCGATAAGGAAATGCTCCGCCGGATCGCTTTCTATGAGCTGGACCATGCCCTCTGATCCGGAAGGCAGTCATTAACCGGCAAATCTAATAAATAAAGCGCGCTGCACAGCGCGCGGTAAAACAAAGACCGGCCGCGGAAAAAAAAGCAGTCCTTGACATAAGGACCGCCTTTTCCGCGGCCGGCACTCTTTATTGGCTTACTTCTTTTTTGACTTACTTCTTTTTTGACTGACTTCTTTTACCCTGTCTTTCTGCTCATAGCGTACATCCGCAGATATCCCGTACCGTATCCATACATTCCGTATAATCCTTCACGATCTTCACGATCGCCGGGAAGCGGTCCGCATAAGTTCTGAGCGATTTGTTATCGATCGCGATGATGCGGGCGCCGGGCAGCCTGGAGGCCCCGCTGATCCCCAGGAAGGAGTCTTCAAAGATCAGCAGATCGTCCCTGCAGCCCAGCCTTTTGCCTGCTTCCGTATACATGGCGGTCTTGTCCGTATAGCTGCCGTCATCCAGAACGATCAGATCTGTATCCATATATTCGTCCAGATGAAAGTTCTCTATGAAAAAGTCCACATTTTCCTTAATAGAGGCAGTGGCAATGGTCATGGGGATCCGGTTCCTGCCCAGCATGGCAAACATGTCATAGGCGCCGCTGACCAGGCCGAGCCCGGAATTCTTCAGTTCTTCCCTGTAAAGGGCTTCCTTCTTCTGTGAATAGGCCTCATACCAGGCAGGGTCCTGTCCCGGGGCGATCATCTGCAGGATGACCAGGTTGGGCTTGCCGTTATACATGGTATCCAGTTCATATTCCGTGACGCCGTGCCCGGTGATCTCCCGGAAAATCCGGTTCCAGGCAATCAGATGCAGCGGCCCGTCAAATACCAGGGTCCCGTTAAAATCAAATACAACACCTTTACTCATAGCGCTCCTGTCCTCTGTCAAACGCGGTCATCAAACATCTGCTCACTATTATAACACGCGCGCCGGCCGGGAGACCAAAAACCGCAGCAGGATCACCTTCCCCCATGACCTGCGCTGCAGCGGGATCGCATTCCTCCATACTCAAAAACCGCAGCAGGTTTGCCTGCTGCGGCTTTCGGGTCATTTGGAGTGCAATTATGTAGTATATCTTTGGGAATCCGGGGAGGAGTGATCCGGATTCCGGGAGGTATCTGCTCTGATTACGCGTGTTCCTGTCTGTAGATTTCTTCATAGCGGGCAAACTCTTCGGTCAGCCCTGCTTTCTGAATGCCTTCCAGCTTATAATCCCTGTACTGTTTCAGGAAATCCATGGCATTGATACTGCCTTCCGCCAGACGGCGCCTGGTGTCCTCTTCGTCCTGTATGATCCTGCGGTAGCTGCGGACCTGACTGAAAAGGTTCAGTATGATCAGGACCAGTGCCGCTGCCAGAATGGTGATGACCAGCTTGAGGATTCCCTCTCCGGTCCTGGACCGCAGCACGACAAGTCCCGCCGCGGCGACGGCAATACCGATGATGACATTCATGAATTTTTTACGGCTTTCGCCGACCATGCCGATCTCCGCCTTCAAAGCTTTGTCCACCAGCTCCAGAGCTTCCGCCTCGTTCGTGACTTCTTTGAAGAAGACGTCCGGATTGGCTTTGGAAGGATTGATCTTCAGTTCCAGTTCTTCTCTGCTGAGGCTCATGCTGTCTCTCCTTTTCTGTTACTGTTTCTGCCAGCTCAAAAACCGGCTGCCCTGCCAGCGGACCAGCCCCCGCTCGTTTTCATGGAGGGGATGGGCTTCCGCTTTGGTCAGGTCCAGGGTCAGTATGCCGTGTCCCTCCGTAGCGAAGGATACGGTATAGGTCGCCGCGACCCGGGGGAGCTTTACCCTGCTCTCCGGGCGGGACGCGGGGCTTTCCGCTGTTTTTGTAAATTCTTTGACCAGGATCACCGCCGTATCCTGCTGCACGGCAGTCCGGTTATTCTTTTTCCATTCCTGCAGACCGTCCCGGATCCGTATGCCCAGAACACAGATCAGCATGATGATAATAATGAACAGTCCGATCTGATATCCGCTGCTGAATAACGAGAACATTTTGTTTTCCTTACTTTCCATGCCGCCTGACGGCGTCCGCATTTGTGTCTTTTCCTTATGGTCTGAGTATCCCAGATTGCCCCGTAAAAGCTAAGACCGTCTTTTTCACAGAACAGGAAAAAAGACGGTCTTATAAATCGATCCGGTATTAATTTTTTATTTTGCCGGTTCCTCTGCTTACTCTGCCAGTATGGAGGGAAGCGCGCGGATGGCGTCGAACAGATCCTTTTCCACAATGAAGGGCCGGCTCATGGCGTCCAGGACAAGGCCAGCGACCTCATCATCTGCTTCCGCGTAAGCCAGGGTATCCAGGAAAGGTTCCTCCCGGATAACGGAATCCTTCTGCGCGGCGGCTTCCGCCAGATCCCGGGAGGAGAAGACCGGCAGGAATTTATGACGGCCGTTATCCGCCAGATCCGGCTTGAAGGTCTCCGTCCCTGTCTCCGCGTTTACCGGTGTCCGCATGGTCCCTGCCATACATACCACACTGTCCCGCAGGCAGCGCAGGACCGCCGAATAGGCTTCTACCGTAGGCGCCTGGCTGAACTGTTCCGCCAGCATCCGCAGGATCTCTCCCCCGGCCAGGGTCTCAGCCGTAATCTCATCCAGAGGGGTGCTGCAGCCTTCACAGCCGCCGCATCCATACTCCTGTCCGCCGTCCTGATGGGGGTCATTCCCTGCCACGCGGCCGCAGCAGTGTCCTTCCTCATGGTCATGATGGCCGCATGTTTCCCCCGCGCTGTAGGTCAGGGTCCCGCCAAGCATGGCCAGAACGGCTGCCTCGGGACTGCCGCCGACTCCGCCGAAGACATAGATCCCGGCCTGCTCCAGCGCGCTTCTGGCGCCGCCGCCGATGCCTCCGCAGATCACGGAATCAACGCCGCGGTCCGCCAGGAAACCTGCCAGGGCTTCATGGCCCTGTCCCTCAGTATCAACGATTACGGAAGACAGGATCCTGTTATTGTCAGTCTCAAAGATCTGGAACTTTTCCGTTTTTCCGAAATGCTGGAAAATCTGTCCGTCATCATAAGTCACCGCTATTTTCATTGGATTCTCTTACCCCTTTTTCCGCAGCTGTTTTACGCAGCGCTTTTTTGCAGCTGTTTTACGCAGCTGTTTCACTCAACCCTTTTTATCGAAACAATGACCGGCTGCTTTTCCGGCAGCACAGTCCCGTTACCATCCACGACTTCTGTATTCTCACAGATCTGATCTACGACCTCCATGCCTTCGGTCACATGGCCAAAGGCGGCATATTCGCCGTCCAGATACTCCCCGTCCTGGTGCATGATAAAGAACTGGGAGCTGGCGCTGTTGGGATCCATGGCTCTGGCCATGGAGATGACGCCCCGTTTATGGGAGATGGGATTATCAAAACCGTTGGACTTGAATTCTCCCGGGATCATCTTGTCCGCGCCGCCGGTCCCGTTGCCCAGGGGATCACCGCCCTGGATCATGAAGCCGGCAATGATCCTGTGGAAAGTAAGGCCGTCATAAAAGCCGGCGTCCACCAGGTTCAGGAAATTCTCCACCGTTGCAGGTGCGGCGGTCCGGTCCAGCTCGACGGTGATGGTCCCGTAATCCTGTACTTCGATGGCCACCACCGGATGGGAATCCTTTGTCATCGCGTCATCCGCTTCCGCCGCCTGCGTCTGTCCTTCCGCAGCGGCTTCCTCTGTCAGTCCGGCAGGAGCTGCCTGCGTTTCCGTTTCCTCCGTCAGGCCTGCATCAGACTCTTCAGACGCCGCCTCTTCCATGGTTTCCGCGCTGTCTGCCGCTTCCTGTTCCGCCTGCTCCCGGTCCTGGGCTCCCTGATCTGCCGCGCCTTTGCCGCAGGCCGCCAGGCCCAGTACCATGGCCGCCGCAAGTACACATACCGCTAATTTCTTTCTCAATGTTCTTACTCCTGTTCTTTCCGTATTTTCCCGCCTGTCACCTCACTCGGCTGTCTGACTGCACTGCGGGAACGCGCAGGCTGTTTTCCGTTTCACGTTCCCCGGGTCCGCGGTTTTTGTCTGCCGCATGACCGGCCTAAACATTCTCCCTGTCGCTGCCGGGACTGCTGCCGCCGTCATCCGGCTGCGGCTGTGCCGGCTGCCCGGGATCCTGTGATTGATCCGGCTCTGCCTGCCGGCCGGAGTCCTGTTCCTCCTCCGGACTGGTCTTCTGCTCCGGTTCTGTCTGCTGCTCCGGTTCTGTCTGCTGCTCCGGTGCCTCTTCTGGCTCTTTTTCCGGCTCCCCGGCCGGAACCTGCTCCTCTGTCAGATCCTCCGCGGCTGTCGAGTCCCTGCCGGCGGTCTCTTCAAAGGGCATCTCCACTGTATCGGATGAGAAAGTCCAGGTCTCTCCTCCGTCCTCCGTCTGCAGGACCAGGGCGGCCGTCATACCATCTTCATCCGCAGCGGCCGGATCCTGAATATAAATCACAGTCCCGTTCCCGTCGGAATCCATCCGGATCGAATAAAAGGAAAGGCCCGCCTTCTCTGCCAGCATTTCCTCCAGTTTCTGATTCAGCTGGGTAATCCTGAGTCCTTTCCGCTCCCGGTCCGCCCGGACGCCGGCATCCAGCCCGGCGGCATCGATCTGTCCCTGTGTGAAGGGACCGCAGTCTTCGGACGCCGGCTGCGTCATATCCGTTTCCCGGATTCCGATGATCCCGTCCATGACCGTCTCCGCGTAGGCTTTACGGTCCGCGTCCGGATCCTCCTCATCCTCCAGGAGACTGATCATCGCGCTGTAGTCATAGAATACAGTGGGGACCGCAGTCTCATCAGGCGCAAACAGGGCCGACAGTTTCGCGTCATAGGTATCTTCATCGACATTCTGGCCCTGCCAGGTATAAATGATCACCGTCTTATGCACCGCTGACCCGGGCTTTGCCTGGTCTGTCCCTGCGGAGGACGCGTCTTCTCCGGTCTTTTCTTCCACGGTGCCTTCCGCCTGCAGGATCCACTTACCGTCCCGGATCGAATAGATCCTGTCATGCATGATCCTGTCATCGCCGCTGTAATCCTTGACCATATTGCGGCTGTCCAGATAGGTCATGCCGGTTCTGGATAAAGGCAGCTCGTCCAGCGTCCCGCCGTCATAAGTGACCAGAATGCTTCCCTGGGCCTCTATATCTGTTTTCCAGATCATCTCCGGAATATCATCCTCATTGATAAAGAGCAGGGAAAAACGGCCGCCGACGCTGCCGCTCTCATCCATCAGGCTCTTCATCCAGCCGACATAGCGCTCTTTCCAGTCGATCTCCAGGACCGGATCCTCAATGATCTCCGGTTCGGGCTCGACTTCGGCGATCTGGGCTGCCTGCTCAGTCCCGTCCTGTCCCGCTTCCGTAACAGCTTCCGCGGAAGTATCCGTTTCTTTTTCTCCGGTCCCGCTGCCCCCGGCTTCTTCTGTACCCGGCTCAGTTTCCGTAGTACTCTGCGGGGCAGGTTCTGTTTCATCCTGCCCTTCGTCATGCTTTCTGCAGCCGGCCAGAAGAGAGACCGCCAGAATCCCTGTCAGCAGCAAAACGGCAGCTTTCTTCATATCGATGCTCCTTTCCGGTGGAATCACCTGCATCTGTTCTCAAAAAAACCCGGACCAGTGACCGTCCGGGCGCCGGTCCTGCTCTTTCTTACCGGCTCTCCACTGTATACAGCTCCTTCAGGCGTTTTTTCTCCCGGGAGCCGATTCCGTATTCTTTCTCCAGGAAAGTATCCGCGTCCGGATAGCGGCGGTCAATGGCCTCCAGCATGGATTCCGCTCCGCTCCGGATCACGCCCTGCTGGATGGTAAAGAAGGTATGGGCGTTGGAACTCATCCGGTCCAGCAGACGGTGGGAACCGTAAACCTCCTCCAGCAGGCTCTTTCTGTATGTATTGGTCAGCATGTAGTCATCCAGGATGGTCTCCTCCGCCACATCCAGAGCCAGCAGGATCAGGATGGCGGCCACGCCGGTCCGGTCCTTGCCTGCCGTACAGTGCAGGACGATCGGGGTCTGCTCTTCCAGCAGCAGGCGGAACATCTTCTGATAGGCCCTGTTGCCGAATGGGATGATCTCGTAGCAGTATTCCATCAGGGACCGGATCTTGTCCCTGCCTTTGAAACGCAGCGCCGTCCTGAACAGCATGGAAGGGGAATAATCGATCTCCCTTCCGTCCGCGCTGGTCATGGCGCACAGATGGACATTGGCAATGTCCGGAAACGGAGGATCGGGATTTCCCTCACGTTCTCCCTGACTCCTGAAATCCACAATCGTCCGGATCCCCATCTGACAGAGCCGCTCCTGTTCCTCCTTCGTCATATCTCCGGGCGCGCCTCCCCGCAGGAGATGGCCCCTGCGTATTTCTCTGCCGTCCCGGGTCCGGTATCCGCCCAGATCTCTGAAATTCAATTCCTGTCTGAAGCCGTCAATCTGATGTGCAAGCAATATTCTCCGCTCCTTATCGTATCCGGGAACTCCATTTAGTCATTATATCCGTTGAACTGATAATACTGTCTGAAATCTTCATCATCTGTAAAGACCCTGAAAATGCAGTTTCCGGAATAGACATTCCACTCATAGCCGTCCTCATATTCCTTACGGTCCATGCCCAGGATCGTATCCGCCCGGTATACGACGGAATCCACAAATTTGGACTTCTGGTTGATAAAAGCGGCGACCAGTTTGCCCTTGTAAAAAAGGATGGTAAATGTCTTATTTCCCGATTTGACCTCGGAATACGTCATATGCCTGCCCCATTTGTCCCATTTCTCAGGTTTTTCCACTTCCGCGCGGAAAAGATCCTTGACTTCATCGTAGGTCATACCGAACAGTTCATATTTCATGCGGAAGAGTCCTTTTGTATCCAGCCACAGCGGATCGCTCTCCGCCCGGGGACCTTTCATGTCCTCCGTCATCGCCTGCTTCTGCCTGCTTTCCAGCCTGGCGGCGTCGGCCTTTGTCAGATAGATGGCCGGTTTGGAAATCTCCATCGTGACCGGATCTGTCAGGAGCTGGATCCGGGTACCATCCTGCGTGATCAGCTCCGCCTGGGCATACCAGGTATCCGCGCCGCTGTCCGTCCAGGGATTCGAAAGACTGCAGCTTTCAAATTCTTCCGTCTGCGGCAGGCCCAGCATGGTCCTGATCCGTTCCAGATAGGCATTTGAGATCGAATTATCATAGTAGAAGAGGCACCAGTCGCTGACCGTCTGCTCTTCCTCGTCGCCGTCATCCGTTGTAAAAGCAGCAATATAACCGTAATCATCAAAATCCAGGGTATAGGCGCTGACATTGTCGTTGGCATTTCCGGACGGATAGGATTTCCATCCGTTTTCCGCCATGACTTCCTCCAGACGGCTGACGGTGCTGCCGGGACCGATCCCCAGGATATTCAGCTCGGGCCTGCCTCTGTTGATCATACGGAAGGCTTTCTGATTATAGACCAGTTCGACTCTGTCGCCCGTATAACGGACCAGATCCTCCTGACCTGTCTGATCGGCTGTCATGCCCAGCTTCCGGGGGATCTCACTGTAGGTGCTCAGATAATCTGCCGCATCCAGCGCCATATCCTGTGTATATTCCATGGCGCCTGTATCCAGGTCCGTTGCCGCCTCTCCGGCCTGATCCCTGTGAAAAAGGGTCGTACCGGTCACTGAGGCCAGTACATTGATCAGGATCACGACCGCGACCAGGGCTGCCGCAACGAACAGGACCGGTCCGATCCAGGAAGTATGTCTGTCTGCTTTTCTGTTTCCAGACTGTTTCTTCATAGATATCCGCCAGGCCAAGCAGCCTGCCTCCTTCCGTTTGGAATTCGATTCTTACAGTATAGTACATTATTCGGGCCTTTTTATCAAATCCGGAGAAGGGACTCCTGTTTTCCGGTACCGGGCGGGAAAACCCGCGCTTCACGCGGCATACAGTCTCTGCGGCCGCAGACATCCGGCCCGGGGCCGGGGCAGGGTCCCTGTCATCCACATCATGGTCCCCCTTGCGTGAACGCATAAATACCATTAAACTTAAGTAGCAGTAAAGGAGAATCAGTCTTATGAAATGCAATCAATATAAAGCAGCCGGCCTTTGTCTGGCAGCTGCCGCTTTCCTGCTGGCAGGATGCGGGAGCTGGTCGGAAGAAGACGCCGCTGACAGGACGCTTGCCCTGGTCCGGGCTGCCGTCAGTGATGATTACGGGCCGGCTGCGGAAACTCTGAAAACAGACGCGGATACACTCCGGGAAGAATACGGCGGTCTGGTGGAAGCCGGGGCCGCCGCTGTGGAGGTCCGGGCACTGGAACTCTCTGAGGAATCCCGGGCCGGTTTTGATACCTTTTTCGAAGAACTGATCCGCGGCGCGGAATACGAGGCGGCAGGAGCCGAAAAAACAGAGGATGGTTTTGCCGTCACCATCCATGTCCGGCCGATCGATCTGTCGGTCACCAGCGAAGACCTGGTCAGCTTTTATAAAGAAGCCTATTATCAGGCCGAAGAGACAGCAGAAGGTTTTTACGGTACATCGACAGAGGAAGAGATGGAAATCATCGCCGGCCTGTATCTGGATTCCCTGAAGGCCCGGTCCGCCGAAGAACTCTACCGGAAAGCGGTCCCTGTTACCATCCATATCGTCAGAGAGGACGGCAGCTATCATTTTAACAGGGAGGACCTGACCCTCCTCTTCCAGTCAGCTGTTCATCTGGATGAAGAGGAAGTCGATATCGAAGAAGTGGACCGCCAGTTCACCTCTTTCCTGATCCGGGAATCCGCCAATTCCCAGAAGCTGTGGCTGCAGGCGGAGCTGGACTGTATCTACAAACAGGAATATATGGGCTTCATGAAGTATTATAACGCGGATATAGAAGAAGCCAGGCAGGAGCACGACTTCAATGTACGCTACATCATGCAGAAATATCTTCTGAACCCGGATGATTATTCCGATGAATATGTGGAAAAGATATATACGGCTCTGGAAAAAAATATGCTCAACTGTAAATATACCGTAGATGATGTCACCGGCACGGATGAAGGTTACGCGGTCACTGTGATCATAGAACCGCTCAACATGCAGGGGATCACAACGGAAATCAGCCGGGTCCTGGCTGAAAACGGCGGCAGCAGGGACGAAGCTTCTGTCTATGGCGCGGTTGCCCAGGCGATGGACAATATGGCATCTGCGCCCGTCTATGATGACGCCGTAAGCGTAGTCGTCCGGATCCTGCCGGATGAGAACGGTCAGCTCAGTATCGAAGAAGACTGGGATCTCCTCAGAGACGCTATGATCATCTGGTAAACGATTCGTGAACTGCCAACTGCCCTGCCGCCTGCGCTTTTAGATAAACGGCGGCAGTCTTCCGCGGATCATATGATAAATACAAAGGGACCGGAGCCGCTCCGATGGAGAAGCTCCGGTCCCTTTTGTTATGTTGTGTTCCTCCCGGAAGCCCGGGAGGGCTGCCGGGTTTTAAACGCTCCGGAAGACCGGGAATGCTGCTTAATTCAGTACGAGACTGCTGATCTGCAGATCAACCGTTTCACCGCTGTCTGTGCAGGCCCTGAACTGGATGGTATCCATTCCGGATACATCAAAATTGGCGTTTGTGCTGCGGCCGGGACCGACTTCACCGGTCTGACCGATCACGTTACCCTCCCGGTCACAGACTTCG
>ODAI013210700.1_pt1 | contig 15567 bp, 17 predicted proteins | sample 1539321 | NCBI WGS metagenome assembly ODAI01 (sample SAMN02144231, study PRJEB22623) | gut metagenome | biome: sheep rumen | host: Ovis aries | place: New Zealand
AACAAAAAAATAAAAATATAGGAGGCAAAAAATGGAAGTTTTAAAAATCTCATCAAAATCAAATCCAAATTCAGTAGCAGGAGCAATAGCTGGATTGGTAAAGGAAAATAACTATGCAGAAATGCAAGCAATTGGAGCAGGAGCTTTAAATCAAGCAGTTAAAGCAGTAGCTATAGCAAGAGGATTTGTTGCACCATCTGGTGTTGATTTAGTTTGTGTACCAGCATTTGCGGAAGTGCAAGTTGAAGGGGAAGAAAGAACTGGTATTAAATTAATTATTGAGTCTAGAAAATAACAAATTAATATGAATATGAGGGGGCATACGTGTAGTGTGTCCTTTTTGTTTTCTTTTAAGAAAAGCATATGAGGAATTGTGTGAAAATAAGAATAATTAAATGAATATTAAAAATTAATAATTAAATATTGAAAATCATATTAAAATAATATATGATTAATGAAGTTTGAGAATTATTTAAGTTAATAAAAGCAAATAGATTAGTAAAAAAGCTAGGTAGGTGAATTGAAAAGTTGAAGATTAATTTTAAAAATATGAAGTTTGTTTTCGTGGGATTTGTTATTTTGATTGTAATTTTTGCTGTATTTAAAGTAACCTCTAAAAATAGAAAAAAGCAAAGTAATGAGAGTCAAGAAGCTAAGCAAGTTGTTTATCAAGATAACATTAAATTTGGTATTTCGAATTTTGATACAATGAATCCACTAATGACCAAAAATAAACAGCTGATGGATATTTATCAATTAGTGTATGAGCCTTTGTTTTATATAGATAAGGAATATAAAGCACAGCCATGTCTGGCAAACGAAATTGCAAAGACTTCTGCTACAACATATATTGTTAAAATAGATAATACAATTAAATGGTCAGATGGAAGTAATTTAAGTGCTGATGATGTTAAATTTACGGTGGATTTGTTAAAAATGAAAGATAATATATATTCAGAAAATGTTAAAAATATTGCCAGTGTTGAGGCAATAGATGTAAGTACAGTAAAGTTTAATTTAAATGAAGATACTAGCTTTTTTGAGTATAATTTAATTTTTCCAATAATGTGTAAAAAATATTATGGCGATGAAAAATTCTTTGAAACTCATAAATATCACATAGGTACTGGAATGTATAAAATCTCAACAACATCTGCATATCAGATAGTACTAGAAAAAAATGATAATTATAGAAATCAAGATAAAATTAATAAAAACGTTGAGAAAATATATATAAATGTTTATACTGAAATTGGAGAAGCGTATAACAGTTTTAAAATGGGAAATGTTGATGTTATAAGTACTTCTAGCCTATCATATGAAGATTATATAGGAACAATTGGCTATTACACTAAAGAATTCAAAGGAAGAGAATATGATTTTTTAAGTTGCAATTGTAATGACTATATTATGCAAGAAAAAAGTGTAAGACAAGCTTTGAATTATGCAATAGATAAAGAAAACATTGTTTCAACTATATATAATAATAAATATTATTCATCTGAATATGTACTTGATTATGGTAGTTTCCTATATCCAGATACTTCTGTAAGTTCGGGATATAACCCAGAAAAAGCAAAAGAAGTTTTAGCAAATGCTGGATGGACATATAGCAATAATAGGTGGAGAAAAAATGGGCGAATCTTATCTCTAACAATAGCTACTAATTCAAGCAACAGTAAAAGATGTGAGGTCGCTGAAAATATTAAATCACAACTTGAAAATATAGGTATTCAAGTTAATGTTTGGACAGTTTCAGATAATCAGTATTATTCAATGTTACAGAATAAAAACTATCAGATTTTACTTACAGGAATATATAATGGTTATAGTCCAGATGTTTCATATTTTTATGGCGAAAATAACATCGCTAACTATAATAATGATGAAGTTAAATCTGCAATAAATGATTTAAAAAATATAACAGATCAAAAACTAATGGCAGAAAAGTATAAGAAAATTATAGATATTACCAAAGAAGATTGCGCATATATAAGTTTGTATAGAAATAAAAACTCTTTATTAATAAATCAAAATGTTGTTGGAAACTTTGAACCGACAAATTTTAATGCATTTAAAAATTTGGAAACATGGAACAAAGAGTAAGCTATAAAACCAAAGACAAATTTTTTATAAAAATGTATTGACAAAAGATAAAATGTAATGTTATATTATAGAAAGTGATACAAACAAATGTTTAATAAAACGAAAAGGAGAGATTATTATGGAAAATGCAGAAAAGAAAAAAGCGCTAGAGGCAGCTATAGGACAAATCGAAAAACAATTTGGAAAAGGTTCAGTTATGAAATTAGGAGATTTCACAGCAATGAATGTAGAAGCTATACCAACAGGAGCATTAAGCTTAGACGTTGCATTAGGTATAGGTGGAATTCCAAGAGGAAGAATTATAGAAGTATTTGGTCCAGAATCTTCAGGAAAAACAACATTAACATTACATATGATAGCTGAAGCACAAAAATTAGGAGGAGAAGCAGCTTTTATAGATGCTGAGCATGCATTAGATCCTGTATATGCAAAACATTTAGGAGTTGATATAGACAACTTAATAGTTTCTCAACCAGATACTGGTGAACAAGCACTAGAAATAGCAGAAGCTTTGGTTAGAAGTGGTGCGTTAGATATAATTGTAGTTGACTCAGTTGCTGCATTAGTTCCAAAAGCTGAAATAGATGGAGATATGGGCGATTCACATATTGGTCTTCAAGCAAGATTAATGTCACAAGCTTTACGTAAATTAGCAGGAGCAATAAATAAAACAAAAACCGTAATAGTTTTCATAAACCAATTAAGAGAAAAAGTTGGAGTTATGTTTGGAAATCCTGAAACTACACCGGGAGGACGTGCTCTTAAATTTTATTCATCAGTTAGATTAGATATTAGAAAAATTGAAAATTTAAAACAAGATGGTGAAGTAGTTGGAAATAGAGCAAGAGTAAAAGTAGTTAAAAATAAAGTTGCACCACCATTTAGAGAAGCAGAATTTGATATAATGTATGGTAAAGGAATTTCAAAAGAAGGAAATATTGTAGATTTAGCTGTAAACTTAGATATCATAGAAAAAAGCGGTTCATGGTTTAGTTACAATGATGCTAGAATTGGACAAGGTAGAGAAAATGTTAAAAAATTCTTGATTGAAAATCCAGATATTATGAAAGAAGTAGAAGAAAAAATTAGAGATAACTTTAACAAAGCTTTTGAAAAAAGCTTAGGAGAAGAAACACCAGAAGAAGACGACGAAGAACTTGAAGAGGAAGAATAATATATTATGATATATTCATTAGAAGAATTTGAAAAGTTTGATAAAATGAAATCAAAAGTTTTAAAATATGTTTTATACAAAAAAAGAACTGAACAAGAAGTTAGACAAAAATTTTCTAAAGAACTTGAAGAAAATATTTTAAATGATATAATAGAAGAGCTAAAAGAAAATTCATATATAGATGATTATAATTACATAGAAAGAGCAGTAAACGAGTTTACAAATTTAAAAAGCTTATCTATTAAAGAAATAAAATATAAATTATATTCAAAAGGCATAAAAAGTAGTTTAATAGATGAATATATTTCTAAGAATATAGATGAGTTACAAGAATATGAGGAGAAATCAGCATATAAATTGATAATAAAAAAATTAAATAGTATGGAAGAAGACGAAATTAGAATATATTTACTAAAGAAGGGCTATAGGGAAGAAAGCATTAAATCTGCTTTTAACCTTCTATAGCGCAGATTTTAAAGGTATGAATGTAAAGAGACTAATTATCAAAGAATAAGCTGGAGTTTTAGAAAGGGTTGTGTAAAATCAATGCAAAATGTATTAACATTAGAAACGAATAAATACGAGATTAAAATAGATAATTTTGAAGGACCATTAGATTTACTATGTCATTTAATAGAGAAAAACAAATTAGATATTTTTGAAGTAAAGATAAGCGATATAACAGATCAATACATTGATTATATTAATGCAATGGAAGAAATGAATTTAGAGGCATCCAGTGAATTCTTAATTATGGCATCAACTTTGTTGTATCTAAAATCTAAAACTCTTCTTCCAAAAGAAACTGAGGATGAAGAGGAATTAACAGAGGAAGAATTACTAAAAAGAATTATTGATTATAAAAAATATAAAGAAATCAGTAAAAAATTAAAAGAAAACTATGAAATATATTCAAAAAGAATATTTAAATTGCCTGATGAAATAAAATTACCTAAACAACAGCTTGAAAGAAATTATGAGAAGTCAATAATCTCAGAAATGTATGAAAAAATAGTAAACAACAATAAGGTTCGTATAAATAAAAATGCTAAAAATATACAGAAAATAGCTATAACAGATACATATACAGTAGGAAGCAAAGTTAAAGATATGTATAGAGAACTTGTTAAAAATAAAAAATTTGTTTTTAATAGATTATTTTCGTTAAAAAAACACAATAAAAATGAAGTAGTAACAGCATTTACTGGCCTTTTGGAAATGTCAAGAAGAAGCAAGGTTTTAACTGAGCAAAATGAGCTGTTTGGGGATATTACTGTAGTAAAAAATAAGCATGCATAAATTACACATTTTTTGTATGTTCTATAATAACAGATCTAATAGTATAAATATAATTAAAATGGAAAAAATAGTAATAACAAAAATATAAGGAGAGTTTTTTGTGTGTTACTATTTTTTCGTCTAATTTTAGTGTTTGTATTTATACTGTTTTTAATAAGCTTGATTTTAGTATTTTCTGAAGTGAAAATTATTTTAAATGCCTTTGAATATAGTACTGAAAAAGAAGAAAAAAACTCGAAATATAGCGGGAAATTTGGAATATATTTTTTAGGCAAAGTTAAGATATTTAGTAAGAAAATCGATAATCAAAAAACAGGTAAATTCTTTAATAATAACTTTATAAAAGAGAGAATAACAAGGCTGAATTTATTTAGTAAGGATGATACTACATCAAAATATAAAATAGATAAAAAGATTACTAAAGAATTAAGAAAAAACTTAAAGATAGAATTGTTAAAGCTACAAATACAAATTGACACCGAAAGTATTCTTTTAACTTCATATTTAGTTGGAATAATATCTACTTTAATTCCAAATCTGATAAAAAATAATATAAAAAACTATAATGATAAAGATTACCAATGGAGTATAATACCAATATATAAAAGTAAAAACTTTATTAGTTTAAAGTTAAATAGTATAATTAGCATTAAGGTTGTACATATTATTAATATGTTAAAATTGATTGGAGGAATAGGAAATGAAAGATCATCCAATAGAAGGCCTAATGTTAACTGCTATGGAGAGCATTAGAAGTATGATTGATGTAAATACAATTATTGGTGAACCAATGGAGATTACAGAAGATATTACAATAATACCAATTTCAAAAGTAGGATTCGGTTTAGCTGCCGGTGGAAGTGAATTTAAAGATGAAACTCTTGAAGCATATTTAAGAAAACAAAACTCAGAAGAGGAAATTCAATATAGATTACCATTTGGAGGCGGAGCTGGTGTGGGTGCTAGTATTTCACCAGTTGCTTTTATTATAATACAGGGAGAAACAGTAAAATTAATGCCGGTTCAACATAATAATTGCATAGATAAACTTCTAGATTACATGCCGGATTTATTTGAAAAAATAAATAAAATGATGGAGAAAAAGATTCAATCAAAAGAAGAACAAACTGAAAAGATAATAGAGAAAATGAAAAATAATAACAAGTAATAGACGGAAAAGAGATGAAATAAATGTTAGAACAATGTATGTTATGTCCTCATAACTGTAAAGTGAACAGATTAAATGGTCAAATAGGAAGATGCAAGTGCAATGACAAAATAAAAGTAGCACTTGTTTCGTTACATAAATTTGAGGAACCATGTATAAGTGGAAATAATGGTTCTGGTACAATATTTTTTTCAAATTGCAATTTAAGATGCATGTTTTGTCAAAACTACGAAATTAGTCATCTGGGAAAAGGAAAAGAGGTTACTGTTGAGGAGTTAGCTGATATGTTCATAAATCAGCAAAAACGTGGAGCACATAATATTAATTTAGTAACTCCAACTATGTATGTAATTCAAATTATCGAGGCAATAAAAATTGCCAAGGGTAGAGGATTAAACATTCCAATAATATACAATACAAATAGTTATGAAAATGTTGAAACAATAAAAATGTTAGAAGGATATATTGATGTATATTTACCGGACTTAAAATACTTTTCAAATGATTTATGTGCAAAATATTCTAAGGTTAATAATTATTTTGAAAATGTTACTAAGGCAATAAAAGAAATGTACAGTCAAGTAGGGGCACCCGAGTTCGATGAAAATGGAATGATAAAAAAAGGAGTTATAATAAGACATTTGATTTTGCCTAATTATATGCAAAATACTAAGAATATTTTAAAGTGGATAAAAGAGAATATTCCTGATGACGTATACGTTAGTATAATGTCTCAATACTTTCCAACATATAAAGCCAATGAGGATAATAAAATAAATAGAAAGTTGACTAAGAAAGAATATAAAACTATTGAAGATTATATGTATATGATAGATTTAAAAAATGGGTATATGCAAGATTACGTTGATGATGAAAATGAAGAAAAATACGTTCCTGAGTTTTAAATAAAAAACAAGAGTATAGACATTAAAAATAATATTTATACTCTTGTTTTAAAATTAAAATTACCACCATTTAATAATAGAATGTAATTTTGTATCATTATTACTTTTAATAACAACATAGTTTTCATTATTTTGCACTGAATATGATACATTAATTTCATCATCAATTCTAATCTGGTGTTTATACATAATTTCAAAATTATTACAGCTATTAAATTCATTTGTAGTTCCTGGAAAAGCTTCAAGGGCAATATCAACATAACACAAGTTATTTACATGGTTATTAACATCTATATCAGCTTTTCTAATTGTATAATTAATTGTACTTGTGATATCACTAGGTTCATCAATTTTATCGATTTCAACAATATTAAAAACTGATTTGTCTTCAGGATTATATAGACTCATAATCTCATCTTCTAATTTAGCAATTCTACCTTTTGAAACATCTATTAAAACCCATTTTGAACTTGCTATACCAATCAAATTCTGTTTAGAATCATATATTTCAAAATCTCTGTAACTATATAATTTAGTAGAATATCTTGACCATGTTTTTATTGTTATTGTTTCACCATATTTAGGACGATTAATAAATTGAACCTTCCAATTCAATAATGCCCATGAATAATTTGTTTTATCAATATCAGTAACTCCATACCCAACACTAGCTGAATGCATTTCTGCTATATCTTGAAGGATTGACAAAAATCCTTTATTACTTATATATGTGCTTTGACCAAGCATTGATAATCCGATTCTAAAATCACGTGTAAAAAACATAAAATTTCCTCCTCAATGTGAAATTATATCATTATTTAAAAAAAATGCAAGCGTGTTAAATATAATATAAAAAGAGTTATTGACGTTTTAAAACGGTTATTATAAAATAATAGCAAAAGGTGGATAAATAACAGTTTAATTTGGAAGGAGGCAATACATGGATATTTTCGACATTAAACCACTAAAGAATCATGGAGTAACAAGCACAGAACTTGGAAGAAACAATAAATTATCTAAAAACGAAAAAGATAAATTTATACAAAATTTGATAAAAAAATTATTTGAAAAAATCAGTGAGCCAGTTATTAAAGAATATCATTATACAGTAGATAGATTTGAACAAAATTATGCTGTATGTGAAAACAGAGATACAGGTGAGATGATTAATATAGACATATCCAAATTGCCAGAAAATATACGTGAGGGGGATATTTTAATATACAAAGATAATAATTATTCTATTGATGAAAATGAAAGAAAAAACATAGAAGAAAGAATAAACGAAAAAGTAAAGAATATATTTGAAGACTAAAGATAAACAGGAGGAAAAACAAATGAATAATAAGAGAAACAAAAGCACAGGAAATACAAGTAAGACCGTAAGTACAATAATTTCAATTATTGTATTGATAGTGATTGCATTATTTGGTGGAGACAATATATTAAGTCTATTTACAGCACAGAGCCAGGTAATTGCAAACGTAGAAGGATTAGATAATTTAACCGTTCAAACAGGTAAAGGATGTATATCAAAAATTAATGTAGATGAAGATGTGTTAAGAGTTTACTATTTTGATGTTGGACAAGCAGATAGCATTTTAATTGTTAATAATGGTGAATCTATGCTAATAGATGCTGGAAAAAATGATAGTGGTAAATTAGTGGTAGATAATATAAAAAAGATAGGAATAAAAAATCTAACATATGTTGTTGGAACTCATCCTCATGAAGATCATATCGGTGGATTGGATGATGTTATAAATAATGTTGATGTAGGTACTATTTTTATGCCAAAGACAACAACTACAACTAAAACATATGAAGATGTAATTGATGCTATTTCAAATAAAAAGAAAAAAGTTAAGGTACCAAAAGTTGGTGACAAATTCAATGTTGGAAATGCAAGTTGTGAAATAATGTCAATTGAAGACAATCCAAATGATCTAAATGCATGTTCAATTGTAATCAGAATGGAATATGATGGAATAAGTTATTTATTTACAGGTGATGCAGAAAGGGAAAATGAATCATCTAGATCATGGCCACAAACTAATGTATTAAAAGCAGGACATCACGGTTCAAGCACAAGTTCATCACAGAAATTCTTAGATCAAATTAAGCCAAGCTTAATTATTATATCTTGTGGAAAAAATAATGATTATGGACATCCTCATAAAGAAACAATGGAAAGATATAATAAATTAGGGTCTACAATATATAGAACTGATGAGAGTGGTGATATATTAATAACTCAAAACAAAAAAACAACTAATTAGTTTAATTATAAAGATTTATAAGTCAGACAAGATATAGCAATTTGAATATATGAGAAGAGCTATATCCTGTTTGACTTATTATGTTAATTATGGTAAAATATATATGTTAACATAACAATAAGGAGAGAGTTATGTATTTAAAAAAAGATTTAGAAAAAGATATAAAGAATAAAATAAAAAATAATCAAATAGTAGAGGCAATAGATTTAGTAGAAAATGAAATTAAGTTAGAATATATTTCTAGAATCAGAAAGTTCAACAACAAAGTGAGTTATATAGACTTAATAGATTTGAAAGATAATGTAGAGAGATATCTTCAAGTTGAAGAGAGAAAAATATTTAAGAAATTTTTTGTTATTTTGAATTGTGAAACTAATGAATTATATCAATTGGAAAGATTGACAGAAATTTATAAAAAACTGATGGAAGGAGAGAAATAAATGAATTTGAAAAATATAATAAGAATTGCTGAAAATGAATCTAGTAATCAAGACAATTGGAACTTAAAAAATATCATTAAAATAATTGTTAGAAAATTTAATTATCAAAACGAAGAAAAATCATTCACTATAAAAGATATCGCTGATGATATGAAAAATGATATTAATGAATACATCCAAAAGCAAAGTCATACAGAGATTAAAAAGAAAACAATTGAATATTACATAAGTAAAAGAAGTTATTCTCCTTCCAAATATAATTTTGATAGAGCGTATAAAGATGTATGTAAAGATATACAACAAGGAAATCTTAATTTAGATGAGTTAGCTAAACAAGATATAAGGTATACATACAATATAGATGAAGACTTTAAAATGTTAGTTGCTGGAATGTTAGGTAAAATAAGAGAAGATAAAAATAAAGTAGTAGACTTTATAAATAAACATGAAGTGTTTGAAGGATATAGAATGCTAACTAATAAATCTAAAGAAAAGATCTTGAAAAATATTTCAATGAATAATAAAGATACCTATGATGTATACAAAAAATTAATGGTATATGTTGATAAGAGTGAGAAAGAAATATTAGAAGATGAATTTAAAACATATACAAAAAATGCATCAGATGAATTAAAAAAAGAATGCATAGAGTCAATAACAAATGATGTAAGATTTTTAGATAAATATGGATTTATTGATAACTATATTGAAGGAAATAATGTTTTTAATAGAAGAATTTATTTATTTGATTGTGATTATACATATGAAGAAACTATGGATTTATTATCTGAAAAGAATTTGAAGAAATTATCGGCAGAACAATTAATAGGTTTAGCAGCATTTTGGAATAATAGAACGGCTAAAACAATTAACGAAATAAACAAAGCAACATATGCTTTATCACATCCCGAATTATATGAAGCAAAGAAATCAAAAGATGGAAGAATTAACATTAAAATTTCTGATGAAACTTTAAAAAATATTCATTTAAAAATGAATATACTACAGAAAATAAGTTTCGAGATATTTGATGAAGCTGAATTAATAAAAGATGATGATAGTGTAGAAGATACAAATAATGACCCAATTGAAATAGATTATGAAGTCGAAGATGTATGTGAAAAATACGAAAAAGAATATAAGAATTATCTAGATAAAAAGTTGGAATTTAGTAAAAATGATTTGAAAAATGATGTAATTGAAGCACTTGTATATGAAAATTCAATTTATAATTTATATACAACTAAAGGTTCACATATCCAGGCACTACTAATAAGTATTCTAAATAGTGGAGTAGATAATGCATATAATTATGGTTACATAGACGAAAAAGAAAGAGGAATAAAAAACTTTATAATAGTAGGTGTAGACATCCCAGGAATGAATATGCCTCTTAGATTACATACAAGAGAAAGTAGTGTATTAGATGTTTTGAAAAGTGCACAAAATGGAAATATAGAATTCCCTAAATATAAAGGCTCAGATGATTTTATATATAAAGGAGATAATGTTATAATGCCAACGCATATTTACCTACCTATGTCTAAAGAAAAAACAAAAAAACTTAAAGAAGCGGCAAAAACAATTAATGAGAAAGATAAGTATGGTAATACAATTAGGCATTTAGAATATATAGCTACAAATGGTAAAATGCCAACACATATGTTAAAAGAAAAAGAAACCTCAGTTGAATTGAAAAACAATGAAGAAGAAAATGAAAAATAATAAAAAGCTATCTTAAAAGATAGCTTTTTTGGTACCTGAGGTGGGACTCGAACCCACATGGTTTCCCGCTGGATTTTGAATCCAGTGCGTCTACCGGTTCCGCCACTCAGGCATAACAATTACTCAATTATATTAACATACTTTATTTTTTTTGTCTATAATTAATTTAAAAAAAATTAAAAAATTAAAAATGACTATTACATGAAAAGGAAAAATGTGTTATAATAATATTAGTAGAGTGTAGTCTACGAGCGAAATTTCAGCCAAGAGGACTACGTTTTTTATCGATGTATAAAAAGAAAAGGAAGTGGAAGAAATGATAAACAAACCAAGCACAGAAGAGCTTTTAAGCAAATCAATTAACAGATATGATTTAGTAAGTGCAATATCAAAAAGAGCGAGACAATTACAAAATGGAAGTGAATCATTAATAGAAACTAATGAACCATCTAAAGTAACTATTGCAGCTTTAGAAATGAAAAACGGAAAAATACATATCATAAAAGATAAACATGAATAATAGAATTATGAATTATTAATAAATAAGAAAACAGAGATTAAACTCTGTTTTTTATTTTGTGAAGAAGCAAATAGACATAACAAGTTGACACAGCAGGAATTATCTAGAAATTATGTAAAAAACGTATCAATAAACATTGACTAATTATTCCCAAAACTGTATAATACAATAGATACTAAGGGAGGTCGAATAAAATGAGAAAATATTTCGGAACAGATGGAATTAGAAGAATAGCCAATACAGAGCTTTCTCCTGAATTAGTTTACAAAGTAGCAAAAGCAGGAGCATATGTATTATCAAAGCATACAGATCATGCACCTACAATTTTAATAGGAAGAGATACACGTATATCTGGAACACTTATAGAAAGTGCTATGACAGCAGGTTTCTTAAGTTATGGAGCAAACGTAAAAATATTAGATGTAATGCCAACACCAGCAGTTGCTTACTTAACAAGAAGATTTAAAGCAGACGCAAGTGTTGTTATTTCAGCATCACACAATACATTCGAATTTAACGGTGTAAAATATTTCAGTAACAAAGGAATGAAAATTCCAGATGAATTAGAAGAAGAAATTGAAGAAGTAATGGATTCTGGGAAAATAGATGAATTAACAGCCGTTAACGAAAAAATTGGCGTATCAGAAATAAGAACAGATTTATTAGATGAATATGTATATTTCTTCAGAAAGAATTTTGAAGAAGAATTAGAACAATTTGATAAAGAAAATTTTGTGGTAGCAGTAGATACAGCAAATGGTGCAACATCAGTAGTTGCAGATAAGATATTCAAAGTGCTAGGAATTAAACACAAAATAATAAATGATAATCCAGATGGAGTAAACATTAACGACAATTGTGGTTCTACACATTTAGAAGGATTAAAGAAATTTGTTGTTGAAAACAAATGCAATCTAGGAATTGCTTATGATGGTGATGGCGACAGATGTTTAGCAGTAGATGAAAACGGAAATGAGATAGATGGAGATAAAATATTAGCAATTTTATCAAACTCATTTAAGCAAAAAGGAATATTAAAAAACGATACTGTTGTAGCTACAGTTATGAGTAACTTAGGATTAAACAAGTATGCAGAAGCAAATAATATTAATTTTGTTCAAACAAAAGTTGGAGATAGATATGTATTAGAAGAAATGCTTAAAAATGGATATAATCTTGGCGGAGAACAATCAGGACACGTAATTTGCCTAGATTATAACCCTACAGGAGATGGAATTTTAACATCAATATTATTAATAAGAGCTATGTTAGAACAAAACAAAACAGCTTCAGAAATATCAAGTATAATGAAAGCATATCCACAAGTACTTGTAAACGCAAAGATTAAGAACGATAAAAAAGATGAATATAAAAATGATCCAGAAATCAAAGCAGAAATAGAAAAATTAGAAACAGAATTTTCTGGAAACGGAAGAGTTTTAATAAGAGCGTCTGGAACAGAGCCTCTAATTAGAGTTATGATTGAAGGCGAAAATCAAGAGTATATTAAAGAAAAAGCTACAAAATTAGCTAAATTAATTGAAGAGAAATTAGGATAATTTAAAATTGGGGACGGTTCTTTTTTCAAATTTTTGAAATCTAGGACAGTCCTTAATTAAAAAAGAAAGGGGAAACAAATTATGGATAAAAAATTTTATATAACAACACCAATTTATTACCCAAGTGGAAAGTTTCATATAGGAACTGCTTATTGTGAAGTTTTAACTGATTGTATAAAAAGATATAAACAAGCAAGAGGTTATGATTCTTTTATGCTAACAGGTTTGGACGAGCATGGTCAAAAAATTCAAACTGTAGCAGAAAAAAGAGGATTAACTCCACAAGCACATGTTGATGAAATGGCTGATGCAGCAAAAAAACTATGGGAACTAATGGACATAAGTTATGATAAATTTATAAGAACAACAGACGATTATCATTGTAATGCAGTTCAAAAAATAGTTCAAAAATTCCTAGATAATGGAGATATCTATAAAGGAAAATATGAAGGTTGGTACTGTATGCCATGTGAAAATTATTTTACTGAAACACAATTAGTTGATGGAAAATGTCCTGATTGTGGACGTGAAGTAGTTAAAATGAGTGAAGATGCATATTTCTTCAACATGAAAAAATATGAAACATGGATAAAGGAATTTTATGCAGAGCATCCAGACTTCATAGTACCTGAATCAAGAAAAACAGAAATATTCAAAAACTTTATAGAACCTGGACTTGAAGATTTATGTATAAGTCGTAATACATTTGATTGGGGAATTCCAATGCCAAATGATCCTAAACATGTTTTATATGTATGGTTAGATGCACTAACAAACTATATTACAGCACTAGGATATGCTAGTGATGACGATACATTATTCAACAAATATTGGCCAGCTGATTTGCACGTTGTAGGAAAAGAAATAATAAGATTCCATGGTATATATTGGCCTATTTTCTTACATGCACTGGGATTAGAATTGCCAAAGCAAATATATGCACATAGCTGGGTAGTAATGAAAGATGGAAAAATGTCTAAATCTGTTGGAAATGTCGTTTATCCTGAAGTTTTAGTAAATAGATATGGATTAGATGCAACAAAGTATTATTTATTAAGATTAATGAGTTTTGCCCAAGATTCAATGTTTACACCAGAAGACTTTGTAGATAGGTTTAACTATGACTTAGCTAACGATTTAGGAAATTTACTAAGTAGAACAATCGGAATGATAAATAAATATTTTGATGGAGTTATTCCTACAAATATCAAGGTTAGAACTGAATTTGATAATTCATTAGAAGAAACAATAAAAACACAAATTGCTAAGGTAGAAGATGCAATGGATACATATCATGTAAGTAACGCACTAGTGGAATTATGGGCAATAATTTCAAGAGCAAATAAATATGTTGATGAAACAGAACCATGGAAACTTTCTAAATCTGATTCAGAAGAAGATATAGAAAAACTAAAATCTGTAATGTTCCATTTAGCAGAAACATTAAGAAAAATTGCTATTTTATTATCTCCATTCATGCCAGAGAAATCTAATGAAATATTAAATCAATTAAATATATCATCAGAAAATAAATCTTGGGATTTAGTATATTCAGATAACGAAATTTCAGAAAATACAAGGGTTATCGAAAAAGGAGAACCTTTATTTGCAAGATTAGATAGAGATGAAGAAATTGAGTATATTAAATCAAACATGAAATAGTGAAAATAAAAAGAAAGGAAAACAGATGAAAGAAGAGTTTATTGGATTATTAAGAAGCACAAATAGAGAAGGAATAGAAGAACTTATTAAATTTATAGAAGAAAAAACAGACTTCTATACAGCTCCAGCAAGTACTAGGTTTCATGGAAGTTATGAAGGTGGGCTTTTAGAGCATAGTATGAAGGTTTATGAAATATTAAAACATAAAGCAAAAAACAATATAATGAATATGGAGTGGCAAGAAGATACTTTGATTATATCAGCACTTTTACACGATATCTGTAAAGTGAATTTTTACAAAGTGGATTATAGAAATGCTAAGAATGAAAGAGGAGAATGGGAAAAAGTACCATACTACACAATTGATGATACTATTCCTTTTGGACATGGAGAAAAATCTGTTATGATGTTAACAGAATATATAAAACTAACACCAGAAGAAAAATACGCAATTCGCTGGCACATGGGATTTACAGAGCCAAAGGAACAGTACAATACAATTAGTGCAGCATTTAAAAGATATCCTCTAGCACTATTATTACACGAAGCAGATTTAGAATCTACATATTTCTATGATATTTAATGTACAAATTTAATCCGTTAAGAAACATTCATTTTGGATACGGGGAAAGAGGTGCAAAAGAAAAATGGTAAAGCAATTTGATAAAAAAGACATTGATATAATAATGAAAATATGGAAAGATAACAATCAAAGATTTCAGGGATTCAT
>ODAI013684264.1_pt1 | contig 15565 bp, 11 predicted proteins | sample 1539321 | NCBI WGS metagenome assembly ODAI01 (sample SAMN02144231, study PRJEB22623) | gut metagenome | biome: sheep rumen | host: Ovis aries | place: New Zealand
CGGCAGACGAGCACCTTCACCGAGAAGCCCTCAGTTTTTCCGAGCTCCTCGGCGTACTGGCGGATGACCGTTTCGATCCCGCCTATATGCGGATAATACGCCTTATTGACTTCAAGTACCCTTAGCCTGCCGTCCACGGCGAAAGCCCCCTCTCGTTACAAAAGTTCGTTATAGATGCTGTAAAGCTTTTTGGCGGAATTTTCCCACGAAAATCCCTTGGCGCGTTCAAGTCCGCGCTCTGAGAGCTCCTTCCGGAGCCCCTCGTCGGCATAGAGCCGGTAAAGTCCCTGCGCTATGCTTTTTACGGAGTAGGCGTCGCATATCACGGCGCAGTCTCCCGTTACCTCCGGGAGCGAAGCCTCGCCCGAGGCAAGAACCGGAACTCCGCAGGCCATAGCCTCAAGAGGCGGCATACCGAAGCCCTCGTACAGCGACGGGAAAACGAATGCCAGCGCCCCGCACATGAGCGGGTTCATGTCCTCCGGGGGGACGTATTTTGTGAAGATCACCTTTTCCTGCAAGCCAAGACGTTCTACCCTTGCGAAAATGCCGTCATACAGCCAGCCCTTGCCGCCTGCGAGGACGAGCGCCGGAGCTTTGTCCCCGAGCTTGTTCACAAGTGCTTTATAGGCGCTGATGAGGCGTTCGAGGTTCTTGCGCGGCTCGATAGTGCCGAGGTACAGGAAGTAGTCACCCTCGATGCCGAGCGAGGCTTTGACCTCCGGGATGCGTTCCGGCTCGGTGCAGGGGTGGAATTTTTGCAGGTCAACTCCGCATGGCACGACCCTTATTTTTTCTTCATGCTGCGGAAAATATTTGATTATCTCGCGGCGTGAGAATTCCGAATCCGTTACGATGATATCCGCGCGTTTCATGGAACGTCTGAGGCCCATGCTGAGCATGAGCTTCGTCCTTCCGCGGACAGTCTCCGGGAATGCCTTGTACACCATGTCATGGACGGTGACGACCTTTTTACCGTGAACTCCGGGCGGGACAATATAGTTGAAAAAGTGAGTGATATCGGCCTTTCTGCCGAAAAAGCACGAATACGGCAGCGGCACGAAGGTACTTGCTGCCCGGTAGAGATAGCCCGAAAACCGCGCCATCTTCACCTTTATATTGCCGCCGGCAAACGGCCTGATGCGCTGCATTTTCCCGGAATTGTCCTTGCCGGAGAAAAAGTTGTAGCGGTAGCTGTTATGGGGAAAAAGCTGAGCCACAGCGGTAGTCTGTCCCGCTTCGCACCAGCCTATGCCGGTCATTTTCTCGCTCACCAGCGGCAGAGCGTCAAATTCTATCCTCATTTCAGCCGGTTATCTCTTTGACCTTTATCTCCTTCTCAACGAGGTCAAGGTCATTCTTCACCATGCGCTCAACGAGCTCGGAGAAGCTTATCTCGCGCTTCCAGCCGAGAGCCTTCTCCGCCTTTTCGGGATTTCCGAGGAGGATATCGACCTCAGCGGGGCGGAAGAACTTCTTGTTGACCTTGACAATGGTCTTGCCGTTGGACTTGTTTATGCCGACTTCATCGACGCCCTCGCCCTTCCACTCTATCTCTATGCCAACGTGGCCGAATGCTGTCTCAACGAATTCACGGACAGTTCTTGTCTCATTGGTAGCGATAACGTAGTCGTCCGGCTTATCCTGCTGGAGCATGAGCCACATAGCCCTTACATAGTCCTTTGAGTGTCCCCAGTCGCGCTTGGAGTCCATATTGCCGAGCTCAACATATTCCTGAACGCCGAGCTTTATACGCGCAACGGCATTGGTTATCTTTCTTGTAACGAATTCAATTCCCCTGCGCTCGGATTCGTGGTTGAAAAGGATTCCGGAGCAGGCGAACATACCATAGCTCTCGCGGTAATTCTTGGTTATCCAGTGGCCGTAGAGCTTGGCGACGCCGTAAGGACTTCTCGGGTAGAAGGGAGTAGTCTCGCACTGGGGGATGGCCTGCACCAGACCGAACATCTCGGAGGTAGAAGCCTGATAGAAGCGGCACTCGGGCTTGACTATACGGATAGCCTCGAGCATATTCGTAACGCCGAGAGCGTCAATGTCAGCGGTGCCGAGGGGGGTATCCCAGCTCGTAGCAACGAACGACTGTGCAGCGAGGTTGTATACCTCGTCAGCCTGTGATATTTTCATAGCGGATATAAGAGAAACAGGGTCGGTCATATCGGCATAGATAAGAGTAACCTTATCCTTGAGGTGTGCGATGTTGCCGTAGTCAACGGTAGCCTTTCTTCTCCAGATGCCGTAGACATTGTAACCCTTTTCGAGCAGCAGCTCTGCAAGATAAGAGCCGTCCTGACCTGTGATTCCTGTGATAAGTGCATTTTTCATTGTTTTTCTCCTTAATGTTTTTTGTAGGGAACGCCGCCCCCGGCGTTCCGCAGCTTTTTAGTTGAGAGTTGAGAGTTGAAAGTTGAGAGTTATGGTATCGCCTCCGGCGATGGTTCAAAGTTGGTCAATGTATTCTTTAAATCCGTCCGCGAAGCGTACACCACAATTCCGAATTCTGCATTAAAATAATTATGAATTATGAATTATGAATTCAAAATAATTACGAATTACGCATTAAATAAGCTCAGTGCGTCCCTGCTCCTTGAGCTTGGCGATAGCCTTCTTGACGTCCTGAGTGTTGTTCTTGGAGCAGACGAGCAGCACATCGTCCGTATCAACGATGATTATATCGCGTGTTCCTATGGCAGCAATAAGGCGCTTCCCTCCGCATACTGTGGTACGCTTGGAGTCAACTGCAACAACATCTCCGTCGAAGAAATTCTTCATATCGTCGGTCTGGTTGATGCGCTCTATGGCGAGCCAGCTCCCGACGTCATCCCAGCCGAAGCTGCCGGGGATGGTAAATATCGAATCAGCCTTTTCCATGATGCCGAAGTCAATGGACTCGGAGCGGAAGGCTGAAAATTCCTCGTTAAGCACCTTTTCAAAGCTGTCCGTGCCGAAGCTTTCGCCGATGCGCTGGGCTCCCTCCCAGATATCGGGCATGAATTCGCGGAGGTCAGCCATAATCGACGAAGCCTTCCAGACGAACATACCGCTGTTCCAGAGGTAATTTCCGGAAGCAAGATAGCTCTTGGCGGTCGCAAGGTCGGGCTTTTCGACAAAGCGCTCGACTGCGAAGGCATTGCCGGCTTCCTCGCCGAAACAGATGTAGCCGTAGCCGGTCTCGGGGTAAGTCGGAGTGATGCCGATAGTAACAAGATTCCTGCCTTCCTCTGCAACGCCTATAGCCTTGCGGAGAGTGCTGATATATATTTTCTCATAACTGATGAGGTGATCCGAGGGCAGGACGAGCATTACCGCATCGCCGTATTTTTTGCTTATGACTGCTGACGCGAATGCGATGCAGGGGGCGGTATTGCGCGCACAGGGCTCTGCAAGGATGTTCTCCTCCGGTATATCGGGGAGCTGCTCCCTGACAAGGCTTATATAGGCGCTGTTTGTTACCACAAAAATGTCCTCTGCCTCAACGATAGGGCTCAGCCTGCGGACGGTCTTCTGTATCATGGTCTCGCCGTCCTTTGTGAGTGAAAGGAACTGCTTGGGGCACGAATTGCGGCTCTTGGGCCAGAAGCGCTCTCCGCGTCCGCCGGCCATAATAACTGCTGTTATCTTCATCTGTCATTCTCCTTCTCTTTTTTTATACTTGGATTTTCGGGTATTATCCCTTCTCCGGTCTGAGCGTTGGACTTACCCGGGGATATCATGGTTTTGAGTGTCATGAACACAATCTGGAGGTCCATGAGCAAGGAATAGTTCTCAATGTACATAAGGTCCATTTTGAGCTTGTCATATGGCGAGGTATCATAGACACCGTTGACCTGTGCATAGCCGGTCAGTCCGGCCTTTACCTTCAGCCTGTACTCAAACTCAGGCATTTCCTTCTTGTATTCCTCGGTAAGCTCGGGACGTTCCGGACGCGGTCCTACGAGGGACATATCGCCCTTGAGGATATTGAAAAGCTGCGGGAGCTCATCGAGCCTGAATTTTCTCAGTATCTTTCCGACGGAGGTTATACGGTCGTCCTCATCGGCAGCAAGGCGGGGCTTTCCGTCCTTTTCCGCGTCAACTATCATGCTCCGGAATTTGTATACAAAGAATTCCTTATGGTCCATTGTAAGGCGCTTCTGCTTATAGAGCACCGGGCCGCCGTCGCAGAGCTTTACTGCGATTGCTGATACCAGCATGAACGGCATTGCCGGAACGAGCGCGATGAGCGTGAATACGATATCGAACGCACGCTTGACGAGCCTCTGCTCGTAGTCAAGGCCGTAGTTCCGGCAAAGCAGCAGCGGTGTATCAAAGAGGCGGATATCGTCAGCTCCTCTTACTATAATATCGGATATCTTCGGTGCAATATACGCGCGTATGGAATTTTCAAAGCAGAATTTCAGGTAATCGTTTCTCAGCTCAGCTGGAATATCGCAGATTATCACACCTTCATACTTGAGTATCTGTTCCTTTATGAACTCAGGGGACTCGCTGATGCTGACTGACTCGCATATCATGTACTTATCAACACGCTGGCTCATTTTAAGGACAAGAGCGGCAGCCTGACCGCTTCCGTATAGGATAACAAGCTTGCGCGGCGGGTAGATAAGGAAGTAGAGCTTGCCGGTCGCAAACGTCCAGAGTGCGATCAGAACGAAGTCAGCAAGGGTCATGAGAGCGATAGGAGCAGCACGCATGAAGTGTCTGCCGATAAGGCTTATGACGAAATAGGCGACAATGTTGACGCAAAGCATGGATATCACCTGCGAATAGAGCATATCCGTCTTTTTGAGGTAGCCGAGCTTGAAGCCGCCGTAAGCCTTGAAAAAGAGGGCGGTGAGCAGGCAGTATATACCGATGAGCACCCAGTTTCCGCGGCGGTAGTAGGGCTCGATAATAGCATCGCTGTAGTATCTGTACCATACGAAAGCGAACACACCGGTGAGTGTGCCGAGCAGGAGCATGGCAGCTCCGAAGGTTATAAATCGTTTGTATAGGTCTCTTTTACTGTTCATAGTACTTCCTCGCGGGGAAATTATATTTCTGTATTCGAGTATAACAACTCATTTTCCATTATACCAAATTGTCCCTGGAATGTCAAGCGCCGCTGCTCATAATTTCATTGTGTAAGCTATCGGTCATCAGTCAGCGGTTGCCGGCTCAGGAAGCAGCCGCTAAATTATTTGACAGCGATCTGGTTTTCTGCTATAATGTCTATAAATAACAGAACGGAGGATCAATATGGTCAAAAATATTATCAGAAGCACTGACCTACTGAAGCTGCCGTCCGAGGATGCTTCGCGGGCGGACACCCAGACCGTCAGGGATCTCTGCGATACCCTTGACGCCAATAAATCCCACTGTGTCGGCATGGCAGCAAATATGATCGGCGTGCGGAAACGAATTATGGCTGTCTGTACCTCCAGCGGCGTGACCGTACTGATAAACCCCATCATCACGGGACATTCAGGAAAGCCCTTCAAGGCGCAGGAGAGCTGTCTCTCCCTCATCGGCACGCACACGGCTTTGCGCTATCCGATCATCTCAGTTGAATACCTCGACAGGAACTTCAAGCGGAAAAAGGCTGTATTCCGCGGTATGGAGGCTCAGATAGTCCAGCATGAGGCAGATCACTTCGAGGGAATACTGATTTGAAGCGCAGTATTCCTTCCGCAGCCGCAGCGTTCTTCCGCGCCCAGCCCGTACTTGTTATTTCTTTTATCGCGGCTGTCATAACCATGTTCATCATCCCGCCGGACAGCGATTATTCCGGATATTGCAGCAGAACTGTGCTCATCCAGCTTTTTGCGCTCATGCTTGCCGTCGCAGGCTTCCGCAGCATCGGCGTATTTGACTCCGCAACACGTTATATATTGCGAAAAACAGGCAATTCCCGAGCTCTCGGCAGGGTTCTGATAATTATATGCTATTTCACCTCGATGCTCGTAACGAACGATGTTGCCCTGCTTACCTTTGTGCCGCTCACACTGATGATATACCGCGGCAGCACCGACGAAAAGAGCCGAATACTCACGATAGTCCTCGAAACTGCAGCGGCTAATATGGGCAGCATGATAACCCCCATCGGCAACCCGCAGAACCTTTTCCTCTACGATGAATTCAGCATGACCGCAAAGGAATTCGTCCTGACCACCCTTCCGACCGGTCTGCTGAGCCTCGCGTGCATAATGGGACTGACGTTCCTTCTGCCAAAAGCTCCCTGCAAAGCCCCTGAGAGTGCCTCCGCAGAGATACCGGTAAGCCGTGCGGCTGCTTATACCGCGGTTTTCGGGCTGTGTCTGGCGTGTGTGCTGCGGCTCGTACCGGACTGGGTATGTCTTATCGCAGCAGTTCTTGCAGCGCTGATCTTCGACAGGTCGCTGTTGAAAAAGGTTGACTACGCACTTCTGGCGACATTCGTCTGCTTCTTTGTTTTTGTCGGGAATATCGCCCGTATCGGTGCTGTGAGCGGCTTCTTCCGGGACATCCTCTCCGGCAGGGAAATACTTGTCGCTGCAGGACTTTCCCAGATCATCAGCAACGTTCCGGCAGCGGTGATGCTCTCCGGATTCACAGATAACGGAAAAGCCCTGCTCCTCGGCGTGGATATCGGCGGTCTCGGCACGATGATAGCTTCGCTTGCAAGCCTTATCTCGTTCCAGATATACCGCAGGTCCGATGGTGCGAAACCGCTGAAATATATGCTCACCTTCTCGGCAGTCAGCGCCGCAATGCTCTGTGTGCTTCTGCCGTTCTCACTGATCGTATAGCTCCCTGCCCGCAGTATAGAACAGCACTGCACAAACAACGTAATACGTTGCCTGAAATTAACAAAAACAGTTGAAATACGCAATAACATATGTTATAATACACTTATACATCTATACCTGCAAATGGCAGATAATTCAAGGAGACCAATATGAATATCGAAGTAACACGAATAAACGAAGGACTGACCTCCGACCCTGCTGCCTATATCAGCTCCGTGAACGAGGATTATCTATACAAGCTCAGAAGTATCGCACAAAGTATCGTCGAAAACCGCGACGAAAAGCCGGTCATACTGCTCTCAGGTCCCTCAGGCTCCGGTAAGACCACTACTGCCCTCATGCTTGAGAAATTTCTCGATGATATGGGACATGAGACCCACACACTGTCCATGGACAACTATTTCTGCCCCCTGACCGAAAGGGAAAAGGAGCTCGCTGCCCTCGGAAAAATGGACCTCGAATCGCCGGACAGAGTTGACAAAAAGCTCCTCAATGAGCAGATAGAGGCTATTTCCCGCTGCGACGAGATCGAGATACCCCGCTATAACTTCAAAAATTCCACCCGCGAACGCTCCGGTAAAAAGCTCCTCCGCAAGCCTGGTGAGCTCGTTATCTTTGAAGGCATCCACGCCCTCAACCCGGATGTCATAACCGTCGAGGACAGCCGTATCTGCAAAATCTACGTCAGCGTCCGCACAAGAGTGACCTGCGGAGATATCCTTCTCCACCCCTCCCGTGTAAGGCTCATGCGCCGCATGATAAGGGACAGCAAGTTCCGCAAGCGCTCGCTGAGGGAGACTTTAAATATGTTCGAGAGCGTCGAATCCGGCGAAAACAAGTACATAATGCCATACAAGCACCGCTCGGACTACGATATCGATACCTTCATGGCTTATGAGCTCAGTGCCTACCGCGACCATCTCATAGAACAGCTCAGGGAGATGCAGGATGCCCCGGAGCTTGCTGAGGCTGTCAAGGTGCTCGAGGCGCTTATCCCGCTCGATAACGCGATCGTTCCGCCGGATTCGCTCATCTGCGAGTTTATCGGCAACGGTCAGTTCAAATACTGAAAGTAAACACTTACACGGAAGTTATCTGATACTTTATTGAGGGATGACCTTTTTAAAAAAAGGTCCCCCTCAAACTCCCCTCCAAAAACTTTTATCTGGCTTTTTCCACAATGGTATAAATACTATCCGGAAAATAATAAAAACGGATGTCTTCTCGGCTGCCGAAAGCTTATACCATTGTGGAAAAAACAAAAAATAAAGTCTTTGGAAAGGGGGTCGGGGAAGAACCTTTCCTCAGAAAGGTTTGCCCCGATAAGTTTCACACATACTTCCATATCAGTATTATACTTACAAGAATGGAGTAATATATGGAATATCTTGAAAACCGCGAGCTTTCGTGGCTTAAATTCAACAAAAGAGTTCTGGAGGAAGCCACAGCGCCGGAAAATCCCCTGCTCGAAAGGCTATCCTTCTCAGCGATATACCAGAGCAACCTCGACGAATTTTTCATGGTAAGGGTCGGTTCTCTCACCGATAAGGTCAAGACTTCACCCAAAAAGGCCGACGCAAGCAGCGGTATGACTGCCGCTCAGCAGCTCGACGCCGTTTTTACTGCCGTAAGAAGGCTCCAACCCGCCGTTGAGGAGGCTTACCGCAGCACTATGGAGGCGCTTGCTGAAAAGGGCTTCCGCCATGTGACGTTCGACCGTGCCACCCCCGAGGAGCAGACCTTCCTTGAGCTCTATTTCAAGCGTGAGATAAAGCCCTTCATCTCCGGCATAGTTGTCAACGATGCCATGCCCTTCCCCTTCCTCAAAAACAAGGAGATATACGCCGCAGTCCAGCTCTCTGCCAAAAAGGGCGTAGCCATCGGCATCATCCCGGTAAACCACGACCGCTCTGAACGCATGATCCCCCTCGGAAGCGGCGGAAAGCGCTTCATACTTGAGGAGGAGCTCGTGCTCCGCTTCGCCCACCTGATGTTCAAGAGCTACAAGGTGCTCGACCGCGCTCTCATCAGGGTCACCAGAAGCGCCGATATAATGGTCTCCGGCAGAGGTGCCGAATTCCGCGACCGTATGGAGGAGCTCGTCCTCCAGCGAACCAAGCTCGAACCTGTAAGGCTTGAAATTTCGGATGATTTCTCCCGTGAGGCACTCGACTATATCTGCAAGAAGCTCAAGCTGAAAAACGTCCGTGTATTCACATCACGGATACCGCTCGACCTCTCCTACCTCTACCAGCTCCAGGAGCTTGACGACGACCCGCAGCTTCACTTCACCCCGAGAAGTCCCCGCAAGCCTGCCGCACTCTCGGATTCAAAGTCCGTATTTTCGCAGGTCAAGGCAAAGGACATACTCCTGAGCTACCCGTTCGAGTCGATGAACCTCTCGTTTATAAGACTCTTGCAGGAATGTGCCAGCGACCCTAAGGTCACCTCAATAAAGATAACTCTCTACCGCCTCGCCCGCAGCAGCAAGATAATCGAGGCGCTGTGTACTGCCGCTGAACAAGGCAAGGACGTGCTTGTAATGATAGAGCTTCGCGCAAGATTCGACGAGGCAAATAATATCGAATGGTCAAAGCACCTCCAGAAAGCCGGCGTAAAGGTCATCTACGGCCCCCGCGACTTCAAGGCTCACTCAAAGCTGATGCTAATAACGCGCAGGGCGCAGGGCGGCGGCTTTGACTACGTCACCCAGATAGGCACCGGCAACTATAACGAAAAGACCTCGGCTATTTATACCGACCTCATGCTCCTCACCGCCGACCGCGCAATAGCTGAGGACGCCGAAAACGTCTTCAATTCACTGATAAACGGGACCTTCATCGAGCATACCAACAAGCTCCTTGTCTCGCCGCACGCCTTACGTCCGCAGATACTCGCTATGATGGATGAGCAGATAGAGCTTTCCCGCAGCGGCGGAAGCGGATATATCGCGGCAAAGGTCAATTCGCTCTCTGACAGGGTGATAATATCCAAACTTGTCGAGGCTTCCCAGGCAGGTGTCAAGGTCGAGCTCGTTGTGCGCGGACTGTGCTGCCTTATCGCAGGAGTGCCGGGATATACCGAGAATATCACTGTCCGCAGCATAGTAGGACGTTTCCTTGAACATAGCCGTATCTTCATCTTCGGCAGCGAAAAGAAGGAGCAGAAGATCTACATAGGCTCTGCGGACTATATGCCGAGAAATACGATCAGACGAGTTGAGGTCGCCGCTCCCGTCGAGGACGAAAGCCTCAAAAAACGTATCCGCGAGATTTTCGGGGCTGTCATGCGGGATAACGTCAAGGCGCGTATCATGCACAGCGACGGTACATACTCCCACATCGAGCTCCGCCGCGAGGAAGATGTTCCCTTCAATTCCCAGGAATTCTTCTATGAGGAAGCCTACAGGCGCCTTGAAGATAAAAAAAACAGGCAGGAAACCCTCCGCCGCAACCGCGAAAACGCTGCCAGTAAAAAGACTGAAAAAAAGCGCGGACGTCCGAAAAAGGACACCACCGCTGAAAGCACTGACACCGTAAAAAAACGCACTCCCAGGAAAAAAAGCTGATTTTCCGGAGAAAAACTCATAATATCTGCGCTCCTGGAAGCATTGATGTCCGTATGTGTATAAAGCATACGGGCATTTCTTTAACCGGCAGATCTATGTTCGCTAAAATTCCAAAAAGCTCTTGAAATCCTCGTCCGGATGTGATATAATATATGTTATATTCTGCAATGCTTGTACCGGAATGGTCAACGGCGACCTGACCGGAAGCTCCTGCATTGTAAATCCATGCTCAGGAAGGTAAAGACAATGTACGAAATACTCGAAAAAAGAAGTCTCAATCCGACCGTTACACTTATGAAGATCGCTGCCCCCAAGGTCGCTAAAAAGGCTGAACCGGGTCAGTTCATTATCCTCAGAACAGATGAGGACGGTGAGCGTATTCCCCTTACTATTGCCGATTTCGACCGCAGCGCAGGTACGGTCACGATCATTTTCCAGATAGTCGGCGGTACTACCGAAAAGCTCAACCACCTCAATGAAGGCGACTGTCTCCACGATTTCGTGGGCCCTCTCGGCAGGGCTACAGAGACCGAGGGACTGAAAAAGGTCGCTGTTGTGGGCGGCGGTGTGGGCTGTGCTATTGCTTACCCCGTTGCAAAGAAGCTGCACGACCTCGGTGTTGAGGTACACTCTATCGTCGGATTCAGAAATAAGGACCTCGTTATACTTGAGGATGAATTCAGAGCAGCAAGCTCTAAGTTTGTCCTTATGTCAGATGACGGTACTGCCGGCGAAAAGGGACTTGTCACCGATGCCCTCAAAAAGCTCATCGAGAGCGGTGAGAAGTATGACAGAGTTATCACCATCGGCCCTCTCATCATGATGAAGTTTGTCTGTCAGCTCACAAAACAGTACGATATCCCCACTGTTGCTTCCATGAACCCCATTATGATCGACGGCACAGGTATGTGCGGCGGATGCCGTCTTACCGTCGGCGGCGAGACAAAGTTCGCCTGCGTTGACGGTCCTGAGTTCGACGGTCACCTCATCGACTTCGACGAGGCAATGGCAAGAGGCGCTATGTATAAGCCCTTTGAGCGCAAGGCTCACGAGGACGCCTGCAATCTGTTCAAGGAGGTAAAGTGATATGCCTAATATGAGAGCTACAAGAAACGAAATGCCCGTTCAGGAGCCCGACGTAAGAAATAAAAACTTCAAGGAGGTCGCTCTCGGCTACACCGAGGAACAGGCTATAGACGAGGCTAAGCGCTGCCTTAACTGCAAGAACAAGCCCTGCGTGACAGGCTGTCCGGTGCAGATAGATATCCCCTCATTCATAGCTGAGGTGGCAAAGGGTGACTTTGCTGCCGCTTATAAGATAATCACAAAGTCAAGCTCACTTCCCGCGGTCTGCGGACGTGTATGCCCTCAGGAAACACAGTGCGAGAGCAAGTGTGTGAGAGGCATCAAGGGCGAGGCAGTTGCTATAGGACGTCTTGAAAGATTCGTTGCAGACTGGCACAATGCACAGCCTGAGGGCGAGATCGAGAAGCCCGTTCCCAACGGTCACAAGGCTGCTATAATCGGCTCAGGCCCTTCGGGACTTGCCTGTGCCGGCGACCTTGCAAAGAAGGGCTATGACGTTACTGTTTTCGAGGCACTTCACGTTGCAGGCGGCGTTCTTTCCTACGGTATCCCGGAATTCAGACTCCCAAAGGCTATCGTCCAGAAGGAGATAGAGGGCCTCAAGGCACTCGGCGTCAAGGTCGAGACAAATACAGTTGTCGGAAGAACGATCTCTATTGACGAGCTTATGAAGGAGGAGGGCTTCGAGACCATATTCATCGGCTCAGGCGCAGGCCTCCCCAGGTTTATGAAGATACCCGGCGAGAACCTCAGCGGTGTATATTCCGCCAACGAGTTCCTTACCCGTATCAACCTCATGAAGGCATATAAGGAGGACAGCTCAACTCCCGTTCAGCACGGCAGGAAAGCTGTTATCGTAGGCGGCGGAAACGTTGCTATGGATGCGGCAAGATGTGCAAAGAGACTTGGCGCTGATGTTACTATAGTGTACAGACGTACCGAGAACGAGCTTCCCGCAAGAGCCGAGGAGGTCGAGCACGCAAAGGAGGAGGGAATTGTCTTCCGCTTCCTCACAAATCCTGTTGAGATAAAATCCGACGGAAACGGCTGGGTAAAGAGCGTTGTTTGTCAGGAAATGGAGCTCTCCGAGCCTGATGCTTCCGGACGTGCAAAGCCTGTTCCTAAGGAGGGCGCATTCGTCGATATCGAGGCTGACTGCGTTATCATGTCGATCGGAACCTCTCCCAACCCGCTGATAAAGTCCACAACAGAGGGACTTGACACCCAGAAGTGGGGCGGTATAATTGCCGATGAGGACGGACTTACCTCCAAGAAGGGAGTATATGCCGGCGGCGACGCTGTAACAGGCGCTGCTACGGTGATCCTCGCAATGGGCGCCGGTAAAAAGGCTGCTGCCGCAATGGATGAATATATGCAAGGACTTAATTAACACGAAAGCCGCACATCAAGTGCGGCTTTTCTGATTCAAAGTGCTTTTACCTGAGCTGAGGGCTCCTTCCTTAAACCACGCACAAAAAAGCCGCGCATGAAGCGCGGCTTTACGTTTATGCGTATGTCGGGTCAAGTGTAACTTCGACCGGGAACTGTGAGATTATGCTGAGCTTGAGCTGCTGAATGCAAAGGGCGTCCTTATTGGTTATACCGGGAGTGCCGTCAACATCTGCATTTCTCTCGCCGTTGCCCTCGAACTGGTACTTGTCAGGATTGGTCACGCACTGCATTACATATACAGCGTCAGCCATATTTACCTGATCGTCGCAGTTTGCGTCGCCGTATAACGGAGCGGGCTCGTCGCCCATGCCGAATACATTCCAGTCAAGGAGATCAGCCTTGTCAGCGTTATACCAGATCTGTATCTCGCCTGATGTCGCACCGGCATAGATATCGCTGGTGTTGATTATTACCTGAAGCTTTCCGCCTTCGTCGATAGTTCCTTCCCACTCAATGCTTGTCCAGTCCTCAGCGCCCATGAAGCCGACAGCACCGTTGATATAAGTGCCAGCCTCGCCCTTGAAGTTGATGACCATCTTGCCATTTCTTGAAACGTTGGAAAGGTCTATCTGATATTTCTTTGTCTTGTCCTCTGGCTCGATTATCTCGCCGGAGGTAGCTCCGATAACTGAGATAGTCTTAACGGTAGTCACGCCGTCAGTTCTTACGAAAAGGTGAGCGATGCTGTCGACCTTGTCAGCGCCCCATGCGTTCTTTACGCTGTCAGCGGAGAAGTAAGCGATGCCTTTCTTGGTATCGACATCATAGGGCTTGACCTCAGTCCAGCCCAGCCAGCTGCCGTCAGTGAGAGCGATAGCCGCCGGAGTATCACCTGTGAATTCAACAGCGATATCGCCGCCGTCGAGCTGAGTCCATACAGCCTCAGTGTTCATGCAGTTCTGGTCAGCCTTGCCGTCAGCTCCCTTGTGGTTAGCATCGAGCTCTGCTGAGCCGGTGAAAAGGATATTGCCTGTAGAGATATCCTCGTGGTCGTACTTAGTACCTTCCTTCTTGCCGCCCCATACAATGGTATCATCAGCAAGAACGCTCATCATCTTGTCAACTACCTGAACGGAGTCCTCATACCAAACAAGGTTGTGGCGGTCGATGTAGTCGTGGCGCTCGGAAACATCCTTATTGTCTCTTGCATCGTTGTCCCAGAGCACGCAGGGGATGCCCATAGCCTTAGTAGTTGAGATATACTGCTCAGCCCACTGTACACGCGCTTCGGTATTACCGAAGTTTGAAGCGCTGAATTCACCGATAACAACGGGGATATCCTTAGCAATGAAGGTAGTTCTGATACCCTCGAGGATATTTGCAAGCTCGGTCTGATAGGACTCATTGAAGGTGCTGTGGTCGGCAACAGACTTGTCCATAGTGAAGCCGTAGGGTGAATAAGCGTGGATAGAAGCCGCAACATAGTCGTCATCCGGAACAACAAGCTTGGACATGATAGAGATGTCGCTTGAAGCGCAGTAATCAGGTATCATGAGCAGACGGGTGTCCTTATAGGGTGAGTCTATGCTTCTGATGAGCTCAACGAAGTCGGCGTTGAGCTGGTTGATGCAGTCCACCTCATTCTGCTGAGGTCCCCACCATTCGTGAGTCGTACCGTAGGCGCGCGGCTCGTTCATACACTCGAAGATAAGGTGCTGGTCATAGTCCTTGAACTCATTAGCGAGCTGAGTCCAGATCTTCATGAGCCTGGGCTTTATCTCGTCGTAAGCATCGCCGATATCAGCGCGGTTTATCCAGTTTTCGTGGTGTACATTTATAATAACGTACATACCGCTCTTGTAGGCGTAGTCAACTACCTCGTGAACTCTTGCGAGCCATGCGGGGTCGATGTTGTTGTCGGAGTCGAGGTGCTGATACCATGTGATCGGAACTCTCATGGTGTTGAAGCCCTTAGCCTTGACAGCGTCAACGAGCGCCTGAGAAGTTACTGGCTGGCCCCATGCAGTCTCGGATGAAACTCCGGGATTGGCTGAATTGGAAGTCGCATCAAGAGTGTTGCCGAGGTTCCAGCCGATCTTCATATCTTCCGTGATCTCGAAGGCTGTGAGTACATTATCGGCAGCATCGGCTCCGGGGACAGCGGCAGGAAATCTTGCTGCTGTGAGCATACATAAAGCGGCAGCGGAAATGCTTATAACGCGCTTTATGCCTTTAGTGTCTGAAAACATTTTAATACCCTCCCATTGTGCTTTGCACGCGGATGCCGCGTACAGTGCAATATTTTGTGTTTTCCGGACGTCAGGCGGTACCCAGTGCAGTAAATACCGTCTTACTTCACACTCACATTTTATCATGAATGTAGAAAAATGTCAAGATTATTTGTGCAATCTGCCACAAGTTTGAGGGTAGAAATTTCAGCTTTGATTTTAGCAATATTGTATAATTTAATTTTAATTTAATCGGTAAATTAATAACGTGCTGTAAATTTAGTATAAAATTGTACATATCAGGCCGCCCATAAAGCTCATCCTGTCATTTGCACGAAAAAAGGGCGCACAACGTACGCCCTTTCACTCTGCCGCTCAAGACAGTTATTAATGTCTGCTCAACAACTAAAAATTGGCTTTATACAGCTTTTAAAAGCCAATTTTTAGTTGTCAAAGTGCAAGAAAAAATAAATTTTCCGATTTTTCTTGCACTTTGTTTTGCCCGA
>ODAI012247222.1_pt1 | contig 15563 bp, 9 predicted proteins | sample 1539321 | NCBI WGS metagenome assembly ODAI01 (sample SAMN02144231, study PRJEB22623) | gut metagenome | biome: sheep rumen | host: Ovis aries | place: New Zealand
AACACAAGCGGCGAACCTCCGTTGACCGAAGGGACACCACGAATGTTAATGGAGCTGCCTCCCACCGGACTTCCTGAATTGACCGTTATGTTCATGGAAGGATCGGCTCCCTGGAGCGCCTGCATTGCGGACGTAACGGGACGGGCGTTGAGTTCGTCGCCAGAGATTGACGACACCGCACCGGTGACGTTCACCTTTTTTTGTACGGCATAGCCCACAACCACCACATCTTCAAGCATTTCAGCATCTTCGACCAGTACTATCGAAATACTGTCGCCGGAACCAACCTTGACTTCCTGGGTTTGGTAGCCCATAAGCTCCACGCGCAAGGTCTGGCCCTCGGCCGCCTTAATGGAGAAGCGTCCGTCGTAGTCGGTAATCACACCGTCGCGGGTTGCAGTATTTATGACTGCAGCACTGATGACGGGTACACCTTTGTCGTCCACCACCCTGCCCGAAACGGTTTTCTGCTGGGCGGAGGCGGAAAGGCTGGCAAACAGGCCTGCTAACAGCAGGACCGCAGCCAGGATTCTGTGTGTCAGATTCTTCATAGCCATCATTTTACAAGTTTATAAAGGGCTTTGACCTCTTCGGCGCTCATTGGATTGTCGTACAGGCGGGCTATAACTACTTCACCGTAGAACGAAGCCTCGCCCTTGTCGCTGCCGCTTGGATCGGCTCCAATACCGAACCAACGGGCATCGACGCTGGTGTCCATGAACTTGAAGTCGCCGGTTGTGTTGAGCGTGGCAGTCAGCTGACCGTCCACGTACAGGTTGCAGATTCCGTTGACCTTGTCCCAGGTGCCCACAACATGGTAATACTGGTTCTTGACAGGAAGGACTCCGCTGTAAAGCTCTTTCCAGCTGCCGCCGACATGGCATTCGAAGTTGATTTCGCCCGTCTTGGCGCGGAAACACATTCCCGTACCGCCTGCCTGGGTGGACGAGAAGGGCTTTACCTGAGTCGCCGTTGCATCGTAATATGCACAGAACACAAGCTCGTAGGAGAATCCGTCAGCCAGCTTCTGTCCGAAGGGATCGGTGGTCTTGTAGGGTATCAGGTAGTATCCTGTGTCAAGTCCGCTGCGGGCGATCTTTTCATTTGTGAACTGTGCCACGTAACGGCCGAACTTATCGCTGTATTTCACAGCCACATCAGCGTCCAGGCGGCTGTTATCGACGGTCATGCCCAGCGAAGACTTGTCGGTTGCGCTACGATCTGCGTTGAATACCACATCCAGGATGTAGTCGGTAGGAGGAGTAGCAGGAACAGCCTGTGTAACAGAGACATAACTAAGCAGTTCGGGAGCCTCCACCGCATAGAATCGAATCTCGCCCATCCGGCGCGATCCGGTTGTGTTCTCGGGAACAGTAAAACTTACAGTAGTCTCCGTACGCCCCGACTCTGTAATCCAGGACTTGGCGTCGCCCAGGTCATAGGCCCAGGAAGACTGGTTGGTATCCACTGTAACTGTGAACACGTCTCCGTCGGCGGCGACCGTAACATCGGCCGGCGCTGCTTCAAGATAAGGAAGCTGTTCTTTTTGGTTCACGGTAAACTCATACTTCAGCTCAGAGCCAAGGAAGAACGAGACCTTACCGGTACGGACAGCGCCGCTTTCATTGCTTGCAGCCAACAGGCTAACCGTGGTCTTACCCACGCCTCCCGTCTGCAGGGGCAATGTAAAAGCTTCTGGGCCGGACACTTCGGCCTTCCACTCTTCGGTGGAAAGGACGGTAAAGTTGACCGATTGTGCCTTGCCGTCTATGCTGACGGTGTTGTCCACGGCTCCTTCGGGAGGCAACACCCTGAAAATCGGTACCCGAGCCGTATAATATTCGGGAACCTGCTTGCAGGAGTGCATGGACAAGGCCGCACAAATGGCAAGGAGGAAAAGAGTTATTCGCTTCATAGTATTAATAATTATTTGATGTTGACATGTCGTACAGGCGTCTTGGGCGTGAAACTGTTTCCACATACTGACGCCCGAATCTGTCTGTTACCGTAATAGTCACTGCCCCGGCCGAGGTGGAGGAACTCACTTCGAACATGTGGGATGTCAATACCGTCGGAAAGGTCATTGAGGTAGAATTGGTATCCATGCGGCGGGTGTTAAAATGCACCACATGCAAGGGGTCATAAGCCTCTACGCGCTTTACAGTCAGGGGCTTACCTCCCTCTGAAGCAGAAACCGTCCACTTGTCGTCATAGTCGAATACGTTAACCAGCAGTTTGTTGTCGGAGCGCTGGGAATCATATCCGTACACATATTCTGAGAAGAACGCGGCGCTAATCTTTGTTCCGGACTTGCAGTACAGCGACTTTGAAATCAAGCAATTGTTCAGGTCATACACGCGGAACTGGTAGTTCTCGTCATGGCCCATTGGCTTCCAGCGCCAAGTTACGTCACTGCCGGCAATATCGAAAATCTTGCCTCCCTGTGGAGTGCCGTCACGGCAGATATTGCACCTACCTTTTGTATAATAGCCAGTCCACCACCATGTTCCGCATACAGCAGCGATATTGTGCTCCATGAGTTTATCTGAAAACTCGTTGGTGTAGGACACATGAGTGTGGCCGGACAAGTAATGCACCTTGAATGGGGCGAAGAGTTCGACAAGTTCTGTACGGAACTGAGCCGGCATGCTGTAAGAATATACAAATTCACCGCTGGTTTTGAGTGCAGGACGGTTGGAATACTGGATGTGTGTGCCGAAGAAAACTGTAGTTCCGGCAGGAACAAGGGCCAGATCAGCGCGCAGCCATTTCAACTCGTCGTTAGTAAAGCCTTCAGAATAATCCTGAACATCACCCACTACTCCCTGGGCACCGCCTTTGTTGTTAAACATGGTATTGTCCATAAGAATATAGTGGGCGTCGCCGATATTAAATGAATAATATGTGGGACCTATCCACTTGCGGAAAGCGGCCTCGGCACCAAAGTCGTTGGCTACATACGGGTCGTTGTCGTGATTGCCCGGGGCATTATATATCGGAACATCCAGATCCGAGAGCGTTTTGTAGTAGTTCTCAAGCGAATACTGGTTGTCGTACCAGAACTGATCCCACGCCAGGTCGCCGAGTGTCAGGCCGTAAAACGGCACACCTTCCGAACGTGCTTTCTCGGCCTGAGCCTTGAGTTCCGGCTTGAATGCCGAGGTAAACTGGCTCACATCGTCGGTTCTGTTGGCAAGATGGGTATCTGTAAAAACAAACACTCTGTGTGTTTTATTGTTCTCTGGCTCGAGCACAAAGTTGTTAATCTCGTACTCTGTATAGCTTGCCGCCTCGAAACGTTTGAAGAACTGAGGAATAGTGCGGTTTACGGCAACCCTGTATCCACTCGGAACTGTTATAAAGACATAGCCGTATTTTCGCTGTGAGGCCAGCCAATAACAACCGTCGTCATCTGTGACCGTGACCATGGCCCCGTCCGACACTGCCACTCCCTTCAGAGGCTTTCCGTCCCAATCCACAACCCGACCATAAGTTGTCTTGCCGGGCACCTTGTTCACGACAGTGCTATCCACAACATCCACAAACGTTACCCCGCCAGTAAAGCGGGAGCAATCCACATTGCACATTCCGCCTATAAAATGCTTGGGCACGGTAAATACAGCACCCTTATCGTCAGAAGCCTCAGTGCATACTAATTCGTAACTTACAGAAGAGTTCCAACGAGCTGTAAGAGTAATCTTATCACCTTTGCTGAAGCCCTTGTAGGCCATCTTCAACGGTCTGTCGAAAGGCACGACAAAACTGTCCCCTAATTTAAAAGTCCCCACATCGGGAAGTCCGACGGGAGCAGGATCGACAGGACCGGGCGCAGGAGTTGGCGTAGGGTCTGTGCCGGGATCTGGTTCCGGTTCAACCTTAGGACCGCAAGCTACTACAGCCAGCAATAGGAGATAAAGTAATTTGTTGTTCATAATCAATACAGAAAACTCAAGACCTCCGGAGTTTTAGTATAATCGGTAATCCAAATATAGTCCATTCCCTTTATGCGCACGTGCGAGTCTCCGCCGCCGTCGGCAAAGTCATCACCGATGAAAAGGATCTGGTCAAGCGTGTAGCCGTGTTCGTTGGCATAACGCAAGGAGGCATCGTACTTGTTGTACTGTTTGGCGGAGAAATCAAATGATGACGATCCGCCGATGTACACGCTGTAATCCTTGAATATCTCGCACACCTCGGGGTACATCACCCGGCGCTTGGCACGGTCGGGATCGAACTTATGCTTGAGTTCCACCGGAGCATCTTTGCCGAGAAGACCCATGGTGACCATGCCTGTGGAATGGAATTCCAGGGGCTCGCCATAATACTGAGTGTAACCGTATTTCTGGCGCAGGTAATCATTCTGCTTGCGGAAGAAAGCGGTGTCGGCCGGGAATACATCTTCGCGCACAATCTTGAACTCGCCGTTCTCGACGGTGCTTTCCTGCATGCCGTAGTTTCCGAGGATATTCACCGGATACTCACCCATTTGCTTATACACGCGGGGGCAGTTGCCGGCACATACCATCACGATGTCGTACTTCTTGCCAAGGGTATCGAGCAGCTGACGGGCAGCCGGCTCGAGAGGACAGCGGTGGGCTGTAAGGGTGGCATCCAGGTCGAAGCACAAGAGCTTCTTCTGCTTCGCCCCCTCCCCGTAACGCAGGGTCATTTCCTGCTCCGCCTTCATGAGCGCCTGCGGCTGGTCAAGAGTGGCGCTGAGCACTATATGCTTGCCGTCAGGGGCAGGAGTGAACCAGGTATAACCTTCATCATCAACAGTTACCTTTCCGGCGACACTGTACGTGAAGAGCTCGGGATGGATGGGATACAGCACGCTCAGAATGTCCCAGCTGGGACGGTCGTAGGGCATCTGCTGATAGAGTTTGTAGCCTTCGACTACAGGGTTGGGCTCATAGTAACCCAGATTCTGCTCAATGAGCGCTCCGGGATACATGGTCTGCTTGCCTATCTCGAAGGGGTTCTGCCAGATGGCGGTAGGCCAAAGCTCAAAAACCTTCTTCATGGCAGGAATGTCATTCTTGACATTATATTCCGAGCGCTTCTTCTCTCCGTAGCTGCCGGCCATGATGGAAAGGCCCTTGGTTTTTTGGGCCACAAGGTCCACGCCGTTAAGAGGTGAATACTCATCCGGAGCACTTTCCAGCAGTTGTGCCAGAGTTGTCCCGAAACCGAGACTGACGAAGGTGACGCTGCCGTCCGGCTGGGATGCCAGAATTTTGCGGTACAGAGCCACGGGCTCGGGATACTCGGCAGCTGTCTTGGCAAAATCTTTTTCAGCCACGGTATAATCCACATAGTCGGTGTATTCCTGCACAGGTGTAGCGCTCATGGCTACAGGCACTTCGGGGTGTCCGTAAAAAGTGCACACGGCGTCGGTATAGGCCGCCGCTGTGGAACAGTTCTTATGGCATCCGACTGCCAGCAGTTCGGCCTCTCCGTTGTTCACGGCACGAAGAGCAAGAGCAAGGGCCAGGGCATCGTCGATATCGTTGCCCATATCTGTCTCAATGATCATCTTAAGCGGGGCCTGAGCCGCCTGTTCTTTCTGCGTACAGCAACAGACGGCCAAGCTCAGGCTTAAAATGGAAATCAACAGTTTTCTCATATCAGTTTCCAGCTATTACTATTGTTGCAAGACCAGCGATAAAGAAGCAGAACATGGCGGCAAGTAGCCAATAGACATTCTTCTTGGCGCCCTTGAACTCTTTCCAGATGAATACGCCCCAGATGGCGGCGATCATGGGTGCGCCCTGCCCCAGAGCATAGGACACTGCAGGGCCGGCCTTTTCGGCAGTGATGTAGCTGAGCGCGGTTCCAAGGCACCAAATGGCGCCGCCGAGCATGCCCACGAGGTGAGTCTTGAAATCTCCCTTGAAATACTGGCTGTAGCTTACAGGCTCGCCCACGAAGGGCTTGCGCATCACTATAGTGTTGAAAACGAAGTTGCTCAGCAGCACGCCCACTGTGAAGATAACGATGGCTGTGTAAGGAGTCACTTTACCTGCCGCAGGAGCGACGAAGTTGGAGGTGTCCATGGCCCTCATGACGAAAGAGGAGAAGAACGACATCACAACGCCGGCTATGAGCGCAAGTATAATGCCTTTGCGCTGATCGGCCTTAGAAATGCCGCTTTCACCTTTCTTGCCGGCAGCAATGCCGTTAAACACAATTGCAAATACAACCAGCGCAACACCGATGATAAGCAAAGCCACATCACCGGTCTTGGAGCCTTGCTGCACAGCCACGCGGTAGTTATTAATAACTCCCAGAACCAGGGCTAGACCTACGCCGAGAGGGAAAGCCACCGACATACCTGCTATGGAGGTAGATGCCGACAGCAGGATATTGGAGGCATTGAAGATCACGCCGCCAAGCAGAATCCAGAGGATACTGGATGTCGATGCCTGACCAAGGTCCTGCAGGAACGGACGGCCCTGGCTGCCGATACTGCCGGCTGTGAATGCCAGTAAAAAGGCGAAAACGACCATGCCGATTACATAGTCCCAGTAGAAAAGTTCGTAACGCCAGCTTTTGGCGGCTAGTTTCTGGGTATTTCCCCATGATCCCCAGCAGAGCATCGTGACGAAGCAGAGCACGACGGCGAGGGCATAGCTATTTACTATAAACATATCGCTAGACTTTTAGAGATTATCAACTTCATTTCGGTATGGAGCGCTTGTCTGAGCCCCCATGCGCGTTACGGCCACCGATGAGGCGATAGTGGCCAGGCGCGCAGACTCCAACAGGCTCTTGCCTTCGGACAAAGCAGCAACCAGGGCCCCGTTATACACATCTCCGGCACCGGTAGTATCAATGGCCTGGACCTTACGTGCAGGTACGAGTTCAACCCCTTCAGGGGAACAGATCAAGGACCCATGGCACCCCATGGTGATGATTACATTCTTCACGCCCTTTGCAAACAAGGCCTCAGCGGCTTTGCGGGCACTGTCTTCACCATCGACATGTATGCCGGTAAGCTGTTCAGCCTCGGTCTGGTTAGGGGTGATGAGCCAAATGTGACTGAAAAGTTCCTCCGGTACAGGACCCATTGGTGCCGGGTTCAGTATGGTCTTGATTCCCAGCGAGTCGGCCAATTCAACCGATCGCACCACGGTAGGCATGGGGATCTCAAGCTGCACCAACAAATACTCGGCGCCCTCCATGCAACGGCAGGCAGCGTCGATGTCGGAAGGCAACAGGTCATTGTTTGAACCCGGAGCCACGGCAATGCAGTTCTCGGCATTGTCATCTACAAAAATGAGGGCGGTACCGGTAGGCGTGGCCGAAAGCTTTATGCACGAGGTGTCGATGCCGTCCGCTGCAAACTGCGTGGAGAGCATTTCACCGCTTGCATCATTGCCAAGGCATGTCAGGAACATTACGTTTGCGCCCATACGCGCTGCTGCCACTGCCTGGTTGGCACCTTTGCCGCCGTTGGCACGCAGCAGCGTCGCTCCTCCTATGGTCTCACCCGGCCGGGGCAAGCGCTTGACGCGGGCCGTCAGGTCCACGTTGGAACTTCCTACAACAATGATTTTCTTCATAATATGATTATTGGTAGCGCATTCAAAATTAATAAAAAACTATAAATGCTGGATTGTAGAGGCGTAAATAACCTTAAAATCTTCAGAGAAAACATCAAGTACAAATATTTGATACTTTTTGCCCCCCGGATAGACCCTTACGACAACATGCCCGGCAGGTTTGAAATTTGACCAAAGTTCCTCGCCCAAATCTTCTTTCGGACTGTCAGTAGTAATATAGAACTGTCTGTCATCAGGATAAATGCTTTTGTCAAGCATACGCTCCATAGTGGGAGGATAAGGATGCTCTCTGTGTCCGGCCGTCACGATAAACACTTCAGGCCTGGCAGCACGAAGAAGATTCTCATTCATCACATCTGTAGCGGCATGATGATCGCATTTCATAACATTTATTCGTCCGACCACCTTGGCTACTTCTGATTCAAAATCCCTTTCCTGGCATTTATATCTCGGGAAATTCAGTCCCGGTATATCTCCGCAGTTATAGTATGTAAATTTTCCATAACGGATACGCACACCGCAACTGGGCATGTTCTCGTCAAACAGAGTGGAATCTCCCTGATAGATTACGCGGGATGATGAGCCATTACCAGTCCAGACACGTGCGTTTCCTATTAAATTGCGAATCTCGAACTTTCCGGCGTATCTACGCGGATTATGCTTTAGCACGAATTGATTATTACTCCCTACCTCAAAACACTGCATATCCATGCCACGGGAACGATGATAAGATATAAACTTCTGATACTCACTAAATAGAGGCGATTCGCCCAATATCTTTTCCCTGCTTGGGAAACTATACTCGGGCCAGTCTCTGTCAACAAGTGTACGGAAACTTATGGAATCGCCTACATAGGTGAGGCCTGACAGTTCATATCCATGTTCTCCGTGGACAGCACCCTTTAGAGAACCGAGATGATCTGCATGAAAATGAGTAAGGAGCACATAGTCCAAATACTTCGGATCCGGAGAAAAATGCCTTATGTAGCGACATATCCACCCGCCTGTCGTTCGTGTCGTATCAGGGACTCTGCGGTACCAGTGACGGGATCCATGCGGCAGACCGTTATCGCCTGCATCGATCATAAATGTAGTCCCGTCAGGTAATACCGAGAATATACAGTCCCCCTGGCCTGTTGCTATATGGTGTATATCCATATAGCCCTCTTTCCATGAGGGCATAATATCCTCGGCCCGGTTTGTACAACAACAGGCCGAGGATATAATCAATGCGCCTAACAGCAAGTGCAGCTTCATTGTTCCGAACTGCTGCTACTTATTGTAAAACTTGCAATTACTGTAATCGTGTTTTCCAGGTTCGCTCTTGTCCCAACCTATACAATACTGGAGATAGTTATCCGCTGTAAGCACGGTCTCTACACCATCGATAATAATCTTTCCTGCCACATACATAGGATGCTCAGGAGTGCCGGGAGTCCAATCATCATTTGCATTACAGTAGCCGGAGAACATACCGACAGAGCACTCAGCGGGTGCTTTTATTGTACAATTCACGATACCGGAAATTTCGGCGGTAGGGAAAGGTCCCATGCAACCGAGGAAACCGCCGGCCATCTGCTTGGGAGCAGTCAGAACAAGATCTCCGTAAGCCTCACAGTTGATTATAGGATGCTTGTCGCCACGCACGTAGCATCCAAGGTTACCGATGAACGATCCGGTATTGTGATTTGCCACCACATTGGGGCCAAGTTCCACTGTACCGTAGTTCTTACAGTTCTCCATCCAGCCGGTTCCGCCGGTAAGACCGCCGGCACGGATCTTTCCATAACCGTTGCCGAGAATCTTTCCGTAGTTGGAGCAGCCGATCATCTTGCATCCTGTTGCAGTAGCATCAGCTTCCATATCCATCTGGGAAGAAATGCCACCGATATATTGGTAGCCGTCATTTGAGTCTGTGGTGAGAGTAATATCTCCCCTGTTGACACAATTAGTACAAGCTGGATACGCGAAACCGTTCGCTATAGTATAATCGTTCTGGTTGACGCAGTAAATACCCGCGGCAAAGTGCTGTTTATTGCCACCAAGAACAGTTCCGAGGCCGGAATCGCTGTTAAGGTGAACCTTGCCTGTATTCTCGCAGTCTTTAATATAACCGCCGGACATGATTCCAACGATTCCGGCTACATAGGGACGGCAGCAAGCCGTCTTTTCGGCAGTGTTTACGCATGGAGCCACAACGGTAATTTCACCGGTGTTCTTACATCCTTCCACTCCCCTGTCGGTGAGCGCGACTTTGTTTTCACGGTCGGAGTTCACAAAAACGCCTATGACGCCTCCCACCTGGAACGGAATATTGACTGCATTGGCGGTATTCACAACGAATTCTCCAATAACACCTGCCTTTGCAAGGACGGCAGTCGAAGGGTTATGAGATATTGCTGCGTTGTTGGTGCAGTTTCTCACGAAACCGGCGGTTGCGCCTACCACACCGCCCACTGTAGGAGCAAGTGTTTTTTCATTGTCGGCTGTTACGCCTATTTCCAAGTTACCGTTGTTGACGCATTCTTCAACGGATCCTTCACGGGTATTCGCAGCCACAAGGCCACCAAACAGGACATAACCATTCTGTGACTCGTCATACTTAATGAGTGCATTGTTCGTACAACCCGAAACAATTCCTTTATTGACCAGCACAAGAGGAGCGAATTCTCCCGAAATCGGCTCGATCTTGCAAGACTTGTCAATGACAAGATTCTTCACGGTTCCTTCATTGCTTGCAAACAGAGCATCTGTGATAACAGCATTCTTGATACTGAAATTCTGGCCGTTGAATGTGCCCTTGAAGGATAAAATCTGCGGGATGTTCTGGCCGGCGAAATCAATATCGGCAGCAAGTTTGACATCATCGTTTTCTGCCAAATCTCCGGCAGTTTCAACGAAAGCCAGGAATTCTTCGGCAGTCTTCATGCCGTTGTCGGAAACGCCGGAAACAGTTACAGTACTTGATGCAGATAGTTTTCCGTCTTTCGTAGTAGCGGTAATCTTGACGCTCCCCTTGGTCTTTCCTGCCTTAATCTTTGCTATCAAGGAATTGGATGCATCTGCCTCAACGGACACAATCTCAGGCGATTCACTCTTCCACGTAACAGTATTGTCAAGAACGTAACCGTCAGGTTCGAGAGTAACCGTGAGTGTTGCAGATTCCGCATAACCCAGCTCAAGTGTTTCCGGCTTAATGGTTATAGCCGTTGCAGGACCTTTGACAACCACCTCGCAAGTTCCTGTTTTGGTTCCTGATTTTGCGGTGATGGTCGCACGTCCGCCCGAGATGGCGGAGACGATACCGGCTTCGGACACTGTTGCCACCTCAGAATTGCTTGACGACCATGTAATATCCTGATTCGTTGCATTTGAGGGTGTAATAACTGCCGACAAAGCTTCCGTATCGCCGGCATTCATCTCAAGAGTTTTGGGAGAAACTTCAATAGCTCTCACCACGACAATTTCTTCTTCTTTTTCTTTACAAGAAGAGAGTGCGGCTGCTGCCAACAGGACAGCAAAGGATAGTTTAACAATTCTGTTCATTTTAGTAGGTATTAATGTGATATAGTTATTTTTTCTTGAAATCCTCGTAATCGGTGGTCAGGGTATTGCAAGTATAGACGACCTCCTTTCCGCTGGTAGGGAATGTTCTCGTCACCCTTACTTCCCAATTCTTCATTTCCGACGGCAAAGTTCCCTGCGGTTTATAATACCAATATGACCCGGCGGTACTGTTCCAGGTGGTGCTGTTCTTGTTTCTCTCGTTGAAAAAATATGAGAACGCACAGACATTGGTACTCTTACCGGTGCCGAGATGGGAGAAGTCTCCGACTTTGCTGCCGTTTTGATACAATTCGACTTTTACATATTTAGAGTCATCGTCGAACACCTCCACCACAAAACAGTCCTTGAATGACGCATATCCGGTGCCGACTATATTGGCAGCACCGCCTTTATTGTCGGTTCTATACCAATTGCACAGATAACCCTTGCCTCCTGTGTATGTCTGGTTACCGTCATATACGCGCAACTGATGCGCCGCATCCTTCCTCGTACCCTTAGGGAGCCATTTATCAACCACATTGCCGGAAATCTCTAACACATGATATCCTGCAGGATTAGCAATGACATCCACCGTTGAACCAAACTCCCACCAAGCCCCGCAGGCAGTGCTTGTCACGTTCTCGTATGCAGGCACACCGCTCTTTCCGGCAAAAGTATGGATGTGATTACGCCCAAAATGAGTATGGCCGGAAACAATGTGTATATTCTTGAACTGTTTGGCATAGTTCTTTATGTCCGTGGCATGCTTGGTCACTGAATAAAACGGAGCATGAATACAAAGAATCAAAAGCTTATTGCCTTTATCCTCGACGTTCGAAATATCTTTTTTGAACCATTCAATCTGGTCCTCGGTCATTCCTAGATCATATTCATGCCATGTCATGCCATTAGGCTTACCGCTGTTCTGTTCACGGTTCTTGACTATAATGTTGTCGAAACAAACCACATGGGCAAGCCCGCGGTCGAATGAATAATCGATAGGGCCGAATGTGTCCACGAACGGCTGAGCGGCGTCGTAAGCATTGTCAACCAAAGCATTATGGTCATGGTTACCCATAACCTGGAAGAAAGGCATCGCCTTGCCGTTGATCGTGACACCGGACATGGATTTTTTAATAAGAGGCCAGACATTGTTGCTGTCGTGCACGATGTCTCCAAGAACCACAGCATAGGGATTTGGATAGTTGCCTACGTATTCCTTCATATCGGCAACAGTCTCGTTGATATAACGGTTAACCTCGGATGAAGTGCCACATTGAGGGTCTCCGATCGCCACCAGAGTCCAGTCCGTTTCCGGCTTGGCCAGCGGCACAAGCGTCCAGTCATTGCGGATAAGGCCTTGTGCTGGTACGGAAAGAATATTTTTATAAAATGCAGGAATACCGTTATCGGTTGGCACTTCATATCCTGCAGGCACCGTGAAATACACATACCGGGTGACACGCCTCGGGTTGCTCACGTAGTCTTGGGTCGCCTTGAACTGATACACCCCATTCTCATCCGTAACCACCAAACTGTATCCGTCCGAGACCGCAACGCCAGGAATCCCTTTACCAGTGTTCTGATCCTTTATACACCCGACAATATTGTTGCCGGCTTCAATGGCAGTTCCCTCAACTAAGTCTGGATCAGTATCTTGAGGCTGCTCCTCCTGCGGCTTGAAAGCTTCTATTTTTTCGAGCTTGCGCGATGTAAATTCAAGGCACGCAGGGCTTGAATTCACAAGCACGAAGGGCGTGGGGCCGACAGAAGAAAACTTATAGCCCTCGGAGGAAACCGTACAAGTATAGATCTTACCGGTAGATTTGAACATTGCCTCCTCGGCATCGACAACTCCTCCGATACATTTTACTTTTTGGTTTCCGGTGTATGAAAACAATTCATAATTGCCCTGGCCGTCAAATTCGAAGTATTCCCTGACGGTTGCATCTGCCCATCCTGCAGAAGTCTTCAGCTGCGAAAAGGCCCATTTCCCGGACATAGTCGCCGGTGCATCCGATGCCGGGTTGACCTTTCCGCAACAGACGGCCAGAAATGTCAGTAAAAGGGTTGCTAAAAGATTATACTTTTTCATTCCCATCCAGGATTTTGGCCAAGGTCAAGATTTATATTCAAGGCACTCTGCGGTATGGGACGAAGGTACATTCGTTCCTCCCATACCAGAGGAATCTGCTCAAACTGGATGCAATTATCAGCATTGATTGAATGATATGGATTCCGATCCAGAACAAAGTATGTTGTCTTGGGATCGTTCCCAGCTTTAGATTGAGTGAAGCACACAAACTTATCCCCTGCCTGGTCAATTGCAATCTTTTCATCGAGCCGGGCGTACATACCATCCCATTTTCTGGTTATCAGCTGTCCGAGCTTCCAGCGCATCAAATCTTCATATCTAAGGCCTTCCATATACAATTCAATGCCCCTTTCGCGGCGGATCTCAAGAATCCACTTATCAGTGACGGAATTGTCAAAATAGTCAACAAGATACTTATCTGCATCTGCAGGAGGTGTTGTTGCAACACCAGCACGTGCTCGCAAAGGAGCGATGCTTTTTTCCCATTCAGCCTCGGAGAACTGCCCGAGTTCAGCCTTAGCCTCTGCATAATTAAGAAGGACCTCGGCGTATCTTAGAATCGGAAGCGCATTATTACATGTAGTATTGCCTTCGTAAGCATTGCTAGGCAGCATCCATTTGCAGATCCAATAGCCGGTCTTCATGAACGAAGTGTTAATAAACACACTGTATTCTACCTTGTTGCCATCCTGGACTTTCTGATATCCCGGACACATGACAGTCTGCGACAGGCGATTGTCTCTGCCAGAAAGTTCTTCTCTGAAAGTCATCGTCTTATATCCCGGCTTATCAGTATGACGGCTGCCGTCTGTATGCAAATATGTATTCAGGAAGGCTTTTGTCATATTCCAGCAGCCACCACTGGAAGATGAGTTGAATATACTGGTAGTGTTATGATAGATATTCAGGCCTGCTGAATACTCCCTCGCCCACAGAATTTCGGAATACTCAATGGAGGGCGACAGGAATAAATTGCTGTACTTAGTGCCAGGATTGATTCTGTACTTACCGCTGCCCATGATAAACTCGCAAGACTTTACGCACTCTTTCAAGAAGTCTTCAGCGGTTCCGTAGCTTCCTGTCCAGGCAGAGTTTGTCGAGGGATCGACTTTGTGGTACTTTCTATATGTACCTTCCCACAAACACACCCTCGCCTTGAATGCAGCAGCTATATAGCCATTGATTTGGCCGCAATTCACATATCCGGATCCGGTGAGGCAGTTCTCTTCTGCATACTTCAGGTCTTCGAGAATCTTGCTCATCACGAATTCGCGGTTGTCGCGTTCTTTGTAGAGCTGATCATGATCTTCCGGATCGATGGGCTCGTCGTACCATGGAACCGCACCGAAAGTTTTCACCTTGTTGTAATAGAACCAGGCCCTCCAGAAACGGCCGACGCCCTCATAATGCTTGTAAACGTCTTCTGAGACTGAATCCTTCGCCCCGGTCATATACTTCAAGAAGTAGTTCACATTATAGAGCATGTTCCAGTCGCTGGCGTTCCAGCCGCCTTGCTGGTTAGAGTCCCAACTGCCAAGATAGAAATTACCGGGGTTGTTCTTTGTCATATACTCGGCATTGACATCACCGCGTGTTAGAGTAGAAACATCCGGCGTGTAGCTGTTCAGGAAGCCGTTAGCATAAGTTTTAAGGCTGGCTTCGTTGGTAAAATACTCAGAAGCTACTATCTTATTTGGCACGTCGTCGCCGTCAAGAAATTTGTTGCAGGAAGACAATGCAAGTCCCGCAAGCAAAAGTGCATAAAATATATTCGTTTTCATAATGCGGCTAATTAGAACGTTACATTAATGCCCAAGGTTACGGTTTTCAGCATGGGATATGAATTGCCGTCGGCCTGATCTCCTCTCCATTGAGATGTTCCCAGCTTTGTATTTGCGCCATTGAAATCAACATCACCGCTGGAAATGACTTCCGGATCCATATTGTCGGTCCATTTCCTCATCGGCGTAAAAGTGAACAGGTTTTCTCCGGTAAGATACACCCTGAGACCTTCCAGTCCTATACGGCTGATCAATTTCTTCGGGAAAGAATAATCCAAGGTGACATTCTTAAGGCGGCAGTAAGAAGCATCCACCAGATAGCGGTCGGCAGTACCTTTTATCAGCAAACAGCCGGTATCGGTTGTAAGATAAGAATTCGTACGGGGCCAGAATGCATTCGGATCAGGATTTTCTTCTGTCCAACGGTCGATGGTATGAATTTTCGGGAACAAGCCATACGGACGGTTGTATTTACCCCAGAAATATGCACAATCAAGAGATGGATACCAATCACGTTTGCCTACGCCCTGGAAGAACAGGCTGAGCCCGATTCCATGCCAACTGGCATTCAGATTA
>ODAI014587468.1_pt1 | contig 15563 bp, 11 predicted proteins | sample 1539321 | NCBI WGS metagenome assembly ODAI01 (sample SAMN02144231, study PRJEB22623) | gut metagenome | biome: sheep rumen | host: Ovis aries | place: New Zealand
ATCTACGGACCGGGCATCGGCATCAACTGCCCGGGAGAGGAATATATGCATTACTGGGATGATTATCTCTATCTGGAGATCATCGACCCGGTTACGAAGAAGAATCTTCCCGACGGGGAATGGGGTGAGATCGTTATCACAACCCTCGTCAAGGAAGGCGCTCCGCTGATCCGTTACCGCACCCATGACCTGTCCCGGATCGTGCCCGGACAGTGCCGCTGCGGAAGCGGCTATCCGCGCATCGATGTCATCCGCGGCAGGACGGACGATATGATCAAGATCAAGGGCGTAAATGTCTTCCCGGCCCAGATCGAGGAAGTCCTGAACCAGTTCGATGAAGTCTCCAGCGAATATCAGATCCGCATCTCTCACCTTGACGGCAGGGATACGATGCGTCTCTATGTGGAGACAAACGGACATGTGGATTTTGCGGATCTTTCAAGAAGAATCGCTGAAAAGGTCAAGAGCAGGATCGGCTTCACGCCGCTGGTAAAGGTTGTGGAGGAGGGTGTTCTGCCCAGAAGCGAGAAAAAGACAAAGCGCGTGATCGACGAGCGCTATGAATAAACAGGGAACGGACAGAGAAGAAAACGCCCCTGTCCGATAAAAGGAGCCGGGAATCCGCTCTGGCGGATTCCCGGCTCAAACTTCTGTTAAAACTTCGTCCTCTGATTTTCTGTCAGGGATCAGTAATAACGGCTGCCGACACGCTGTGCGTATTCCTTTATCTTCTTTGCCTGCGGTTTGACCTGTTTCATATGTTCTTTCACATAATCCGCGGATGAGGATACCGGGCGGGTGCCGAGAGAACGGATGAAAGTCAGTTCGCCCTGTATGCAGCTCTGCACATAGAGCAGAAGTTTGCGGCCTCTCTTTGTGACGCCCTTGTTCAGCAGGCGGTTGATTTTCGAGTTGATGGACTCAAGACGCTGAATGGCTTTCCCGGAAGCAGCAGAAAAGCCGGGCAGAGCGCTGTAAACCGTGGTGCTGCTGACGGCTGCCGCGCCTGAACTGAGGGAAGCGGATAATTCTGTATAGAAGGTGCTGGTTGTGGTCAGATAGTCTTTGGCACATGTCAGGCACTTCACGGCTCTCTTTCCGGTCATGCCGCGGGAAACCGGCTTGACAACTTCCGCATGGCCTGTGACTGAGAAAGAAAATACGATCAGCAGCAGGCAGAACAGGGGTAAAGCTTTCCATTTGTTTTTCATTTTCTGTCTCCTCCTACGAGCAAGATTGTGATGGGTTACCGGTGTTTTGGCGGCACCGCCCGGGGTTCTTCCGGACTGCGCGGCTAAGCTGCCGGTCAGATTGTTAATCATAGTATAGCATACTTTTAGAGGTATTCGGAATGAATAGTGTATCCTTTTATTTCGGCTGGGAAGTCCGGCTTATGGAATTTCTGCAGAAGGGGATGGGGCCTTTCGGGACTGCGGCGGCATCTTTTTTCACGATGTTCGGGGAAGAGATGATCCTTGCGGCAATCCTGTTTTACATATATCTGTGCCGGGACAAGGAGTTCGGAAAGGTCCTGGGGCTCAACCTGATTATCGGAACGGTCTGGAATCCCATGATCAAAAATGTCTTTTTCAGGAGACGTCCTTATTTTGATCATCCGGGGATCCGCTGCCTGAGAAAAGTCAGCGCGAAAGCGGATGCCTTAGACATACAGGCGCAGGGCTATTCCTTCCCCAGCGGGCATTCCACAAACGCGGTCACTGCGTTTGGAACGATCGCCCTGTATCCGGACACAGAAAGAAAGCGGGGAAAAGCTGTGGAAGCCGCCGCATGTGTACTGATCTTCCTGGTAGGCCTGTCCCGCGTACTGCTGGGCGTTCATTACCCGACTGACGTTCTGGCGGGATGGCTTCTGGGGCTTCTGATTATTCTGTTTCTCGGATTTCTGCGCCGGAAAATCCGGGACAGGCGGATTTTATATGCCCTTCTTCTGGCAGTTTCGCTGACAGGCGTGTTCTACTGCAGAACCGAGGAGTACTTTGCGGGACTGGGTCTTCTGATCGGCATGCTTCTGTCTTTCCTTTTTGAGGAGCGCTTTGTGAATTTTGAAAAGGCGTCGGGTATTCCGGAATCGCTGCAGAGGGTGCTTGGCGCGGTGGTATTGTTCGGAGCGCTGACGTTTCTTCTGAAAAAGATTTTCTCAGTATGCTTCCCCGATCCGGGGACAGGGCTTATGATGTTCCTGCGCGTGGTCCGCTACGGGGTTATGGCCTTTGTGATATTCGGCCTGTATCCGATGCTGTTCCGCCCGGTAAGGGACCGGTTCCTGCGGAAAGAAGGTGCGCAGAAATGACCGTAAGCGCAGCTGACGGTTTCTGCAGAGAAAGACAGTGTACGGAGGCTGACTGTAAAGTGCAGCTGAAAGGTTCTGCAGAAAAAGACAGTGTACGGAGGAATTGACAGGACCGGCAGACGGCATACAGAACCGGCATCCTTCAGCAGCGGAAGGGCTTATGCCGCGTGTAAACAGCGGCGGAAAGGATTTATAGGAGTTTCAGGATTTTGGATACGGCAAAAAAAGCTTTTACGGCATCGCTGCCCGTCATGGCGGGCTATTTTGTACTGGGTTCAGCGTTTGGCGTTCTTCTGAGCGACAAAGGCTATTCATTTGTGTGGGCCTTTGCGATGAGTCTGTTTATTTATGCGGGCTCCATGCAATATGTCGCAATCAGCCTCCTTACGGGAGGCGCTTCGCTGATTTCCACTGCGCTTATGACCTTCATGGTGAACCTGCGTCATCTCTTTTACGGGATCAGTATGCTGAAAAAATACAGCGGGACGGGGAAATACCGGCCGTATCTGATCTTTTCGCTGACGGACGAGACCTATGCCCTGGTTGTGAATGGGGCGCCGGAAGGAACAGACGAGCATCTGTATTATTTCCTGCTCTCGCTTTTTGATCATTGCTACTGGGTAGCCGGCAGCACGATCGGCGGCCTGATCGGGGCGGCTCTGACCTTTGACACAACCGGAATTGATTTTGCCATGACAGCCTTGTTTGTAACCATATTTCTGGAGCAGCTTCTCGCGGCGGAGGATTATTTTCCGGCTGTCACGGGTGTTCTTGCCACAGTTCTGTCCCTGATCCTGTTTGGCCCGGATGCCTTCCTGATCCCGGCCATGCTGCTGATCAGCGTAGTTCTGACGGTTTACGGTCTTCTGCAGATGAAGAGGGAAAAGACGGCGGAAACAGATGCCCCCGCAGCCGGCAGAGAGGAGGAAGAGAGATGATGCACTCCGCGCTTATCGTTGCGGTTATTGCGCTGGTGACGGCCCTGATCCGCTTTGCGCCTTTTCTGCTTTTTCCTCAGGACCGCGAGCTGCCGGCGATCGTGACAAAACTCAGTTCGCTGCTGCCTTCCGCCGTGATCGGCATGCTGGTTGTTTACTGCCTGAAAGGTGTAAAACTGCTGAGCAGCCCACATGGGATTCCGGAGATGGTCTCCTGCGCTTTTGTTGTCCTGCTCCATGTCTGGAAGAGGAATACTCTGCTTTCTATTCTGGGAGGAACGGTTCTGTACATGATCCTGCTGCAGCTGGTTTTCGCATAGTCCGCTTTCCGGTTTTCGAATGCCGGATCTCCGTACAGAAGCGGGACGGTTTCGGGAGCGGCAGAGCGGACGATGTCCGGGTTCCGGCATGTGAGAGCAGATCAGAGAGAAGGAGGCGCGTTCCGCCATGCAGAGAAAATACAGGAAAAGAAGAAGGCGCTGGCCGCTGTATGTCCTGGCCGTCCTGTGTATGGCGCTTACTGTGCCGTCCGCTTACCGCATCTTTCAGGAGCAGGCGCAGAGGGGAGAGGCGGCAAAACTTGCCGGACTTGTCTCAGAGAGCATTGTGCAGGCAGATCCGCAGCAGATTCCGGATTATTCCGGGGAGGATGTAATCGTCCTGAACGGAAATTCCCCCTCTTTTACAGCGGAGGACCTTACCGGCTTTACCGGAGAATACTACAGCAGCCTGGACATTCTGGGCCGCTGCGGGACAGCGGCGGCGCTGCTGCACCGGTCCATGATGCCGCTGCAGGAGCGGGGCGAGATCGGGAATGTGCGGCCGTCCGGATGGGAGCAGAAAAAATACCCCGGCATCGTGGATGCAGATCCGCCCTATCTGTATAATCGCTGTCATCTGATCGCCTACGCCTTTACCGGACAGAATGACAATGAAAAGAACCTGATCACCGGGACCCGTTATATGAACGCGGCGGTAATGTACTCCTGGGAAGAGCAGGTAATACATTATCTGTACCGGACGGGAAATCATGTGCTTTATCGGGTAACCCCGTATTTTAAAGGGATGGAGCTTCTGGCCAGAGGGGTGGAAATGGAGGCCTACTCGGTGGAAGACGGGGGATCCGGAATCTGTTTTCATGTATTTGTCTACAACGTGCAGCCCGGCGTTGTTCTTGATTATATGACCGGAATCAGCCATGCGGCCCGGGAAAATCCGGAATGACATGGCCGGTTTGAGCCGGGCGGCTTGAAAAGCCCTGCGGCCTTCCAAACGCGGCCGGCACTGCTGTCACCGTATCATCACGATTTTAAGGAAACAGCTGCCATCAATGGGACAGGCGGGGTGGTCAGAACCATCCGCGTTGTAAAATAAACGAAATGCGTATCTGAAATTTGTACTGGTTTTAAATAAATTTGTTCTGTTTTTACAACTATTTCACCATACTTTTTCAGAATGAAACACAAGATCCCTGTTGATTTGCACAAAAAAATATTCTATAATGTTTGCATATTATGAAGGTCGGCGAAGGGGATACCCGGGGCATCCGCCGGCCGGGCTGAAAGGAAGATGCCGGCACAAAAAAGGAGGATACGTAGATGAAAAAAAGACTGACCATGCTTGCTGTCTGCGCGGCGGCAGCGCTGTCCATGGGCCTTGCGGCTTATGCAAGCGAGGACATTTTCGGACCGGACAACGGCGGCGATCCGATTGAGATCTGGCATTATTTTGAGGGTGAGGCAGATGCTCTGAACGCTCTCTGCAAAGATTACAATGCCATGCAGGATGAGATTTACATCACCGCTACTTTCGTATCTCGTGAAGAGCTGATGAAACAGTACACCATCGGCGCTGTTTCCGGAGAGCTTCCGGACATCGGCATGGTTGACTCACCGGATATGGCTTCCTACATTTCCCTGGGCGTGTTCGATGACATCACGGACGATCTCGAAGCATGGGGCGAGCTGGATAATTTCTATGAAGGACCGCTCAACAGCTGCCGTGACTCCGAAGGCCGTCTCCATGGTCTTCCGAACAACTCCAACTGCCTTGCGATCCTCTGCAACATGGATATGCTGAAGGCTGCGGGAATCGAGAAAGCTCCCGAAACCATGGAAGAGTTCCTGGCTGCCTGCGAAGCGACCAGCAATCCGGATGAGGGCGTCTATGGCTTTGCGATGTCCGCTGTTTCCAATGAGGAAGGCACATTCCAGTTCATTCCGTGGCTGTATACCACCGGCGGTTCCGTCGGCGATATCGACAGCGCAGAAAGTATTGAATCCTTCCAGATCATCGGCGACCTGATCGCAAAGGGCTGGATGAGCAAAGAAGCTGTCAACTGGGGCCAGGGCGACGCTCTGAACGCATGGGCTGCAGAGAAGGCAGCGATGCTTGAGTCCGGTACATGGCAGATCGCCCAGAACCTGGATGATTCCCTGAAGGATACCATCACCTGGGAATACGCATATGTTCCGATGCCGAAGAGCGCCAACGGCGCACAGGCTTCCGTTATCGGCGGCGAGAACTTCGGTGTCTGCACAGGCGCTTCCCACAGAGATGCCTGCGTTGCTTTCCTGGAGTTCATGCAGACAGCTGAGAACAACGCTGACTGGTGCGAGAAGGCCGGCAAGCTTCCGGTCCGCGGCGACGCAGTCGGCCTGAAGGATTTCTGGACCGCAGATGAAAGATACGCGGTATTCAACGAGTCCATGAACTTTGCAGTGCCGAGAGGCCCGCATCCGCAGTGGCCGACCATCTCCGAGGCTCTTTACACCGCAGAGCAGGCTGTCATCCTTGGCGAGAAGGACGCGGCTACGGCAGCGGCAGACGCAGCGGCAGTGATCGATCCGATCCTTGCGGAGACTCCGCTTCCGTAAGCGGCAGCTGTATAACAGCATAACAGACGATAAAAAGGGGGCTGGTGCCGGCTGGCACCAGTCCTCCTGCTATATAGGCAAAAAAACACTTTTCCGATTGAGCGATAAGCCGGAAAACGGCTGTCACGCCTGTAAAAACGCGTCTCTTATGCGTCCGTCAGAACCGCTGCGAGGAGAGAAAGAAGGAGGCTTCCATGAAAATAGCAACCAAGAAAAAACTGGAAGGCTATATTTTTATCCTTCCCGGTTTCATCTACATCCTTGTCATTCTGGGGTATCCGCTTATTTATAACGTGGTTCTTGCCCTGCGCAACGTCAATGTAAAGACCTTTGCTTCCCATACGGACGTCTTTGTCGGGCTTGAAAATTTCAAGATGCTGATCGCGGATCCGACCTTCCGGAAGATTTTCCGCAACACGCTGGTATTTACTTTTGGCTGCCTGTTTTTCCAGTTTACGATCGGTTTTATCTTCGCGCTGTTTTTCTCCCAGAAGTTCAGCCTTGCGGGACCGATCCGCGGCCTGGTGCTGGTTGCCTACATGATGCCCATGTCTGTTACGGCTCTTCTTGGTAAAAACATGTTCGACGTATCCAGCGGCGTCTTTAATGACCTGCTGATGAAAATGCACCTCATAAAATCGCCCGTGGAGTGGCTGCTGTCAGGCGGAACCGCGATGGCGGCGGTCATATTCATGAACTGCTGGGTCGGCATACCCTTCAATATGCTGCTGCTGACTTCCGGACTGACGGGCATCTCACAGGATATCTATGAGAGCGCCGAGGTGGACGGCGCCAGCAAGTTCCAGAAGTTCATCTATATCACGCTCCCGCTGGTAAAACCGGCGATCACCGCCGTCCTGATGCTCGGCTTCATCTACACCTTCAAAGCCTTCGACCTGCAGTTTGTCATGACCAGCGGAGGACCGCTGAACGCCACGGACGTGCTTGGCACCTACTCCTATCAGCTGTCGTTCACGCAGTATGAATTTTCCAAAGGATCCGCTTCGGCGATCATCCTGTTCTGCTGCCTCTTTATCGTAGGGCTTTTCTACCTGCGCATGATTGCAAGGGAGGATGACTGATATGACTGAAAAAATTAGCTTCCGTACCTCCAAAGAGGCCAGAAAGAATCTGATCCTCTCCATCATAGCGCTGCTGATCGCGATCGTTTTTCTGTTTCCGCTCTACTGGCTGGTCTGCATGTCCTTCAAGTCGGACGCGGAGTCTTTCGGAAAGATCGTCACCTATTATCCGCACAATTTCACTGTTTCGCCCTGGCTTGAGAACTTTACGGACAAGGATTTCCTGTTCTCCCTCAGAAACAGTTTTCTGATTGCCCTGATCGCCATGACGATCTCCATGGTATTCGGCGTCACGGCCGCCTACGGCATGGGCCGGTATAAGGTGCCCGGACAGAAGGGCTTCATGCTCAGCTTCCTGATCACCCAGATGCTTCCCGCATCCCTGACGCTGACCCCCATGTACCTGATCTTCAGCCGCCTGCACCTGCTCGGCACCTACCTGGGCCCTGCCCTTGCGATCGCTTCCGGAACCGTCCCCTTCATTGTGGTAACGCTCCGGCCTTATTTCAAGAGCGTGCCGACGGCGTTGGACGATGCCGCCAGAATTGACGGCTGCAATGTATTCCAGGCTTTCTTTAAGATTATGATCCCGGCAATCAAGACCGGTATCATCACCTGCCTTGTCATCTCTTTCCTGAACGGCTGGAATGACCTGGCTTACTCCATGACCTTCAACGTAAAACCGGAGATGCGTCCTCTGACAGCGAACATTTACCGTTTCCAGAACAAATACGGCACAAAGTGGAACTGTATCATGGCGTACGGCGCGATTCTGGCCATGCCGGTTGTAATCCTGTTTGTATTCCTGCAGAAATATATCGTCGGCGGTATGACAGCCGGTGCTGTAAAAGAATAAGAATGGCGCGGAAAATCCCCTGCGCTGCCGCAGCTGCGCCGGACCGAGCCGGCGCTGTCAGGGAATCATAAGGATGATAATGACGCGAAAATGCGGAGATAAGGAATGGGCAGGAATTCCGGAAAGGAGATAAGACATGCCCGATTTTGTGAAAAAAGAAGGGGAAGCCGGGGGAGATTTCCGCTCGGACAACCGTTTTCTGCTTGGATTTTTTGAAGAAAAAGACGGAGCGCTGCATTACCGCTACGACGCGGAGCGCGTGATCATCGAGCCCTGGGGCCCTGACAGCCTGCGCGTGAGAGCGTCGAAGATGCCTGAGATGCCGCAGGAATGCTGGGCTCTGTCGGAAGAACCGAAGCCCTCCCGCAGCTGTGTCGAGATTTCGGAGTATTCCGCGAAGATCAGCAACGGCAGAATCTGCGCCGAGGTGAACAACATCGGCAAGATCACATTCTTCAACGCGAAGGGGGAAGTCCTTCTGGAGGAATACGTCCGCAACCGGGAGGACATGTTTGCGAAGACCACCAGTTCCCTGGAAGTGGAAGCCAGAGAATTCAAGCCGATCATCGGCGGGGATTACCAGCTGACCGCGCGCTTTGAGTCCAATCCGGATGAGAAGCTCTACGGCATGGGCCAGTATCAGCAGAAGTTCCTGAATGTAAAGGGCGCGGAGCTGGAGCTGGCACACCGCAATTCCCAGGCCAGCGTTCCCTTTGTCCTTTCTTCGCTGGGATACGGTTTCCTCTGGAACAATCCGGCGGTAGGACGCGTAAGCTTCAATAAGAACATTACCACCTGGCAGGTACAGTCTGCCAAAAAGCTGGATTACTGGATCACGGCGGGCGATACGCCGGCTGAGATCGAGGAAGCCTACGCGGACGTGACCGGAAAAGTTCCCATGATGCCGGAGTACGGCATGGGCTTCTGGCAGTGCAAGCTGCGCTACCAGACCCAGGAGGAGCTTCTTGAAATCGCCAGAGAATATAAAAAGAGAAATATTCCGCTGGATGTAATCGTCGTGGACTTCTTCCACTGGCCCAAGCAGGGCGACTGGCGCTTTGACCCGACCTACTGGCCGGATCCGGACGCCATGATCGCCGAGCTGAAGGAGATGGGCATCGAGCTGATGGTCTCCGTCTGGCCGATGGTGGATTACAAGAGTGAGAATTTTGCCGAGATGAAGGCGAAGGGGCTCCTGACCCGCGTAGAGAAGGGCGTCCGCATCGACAATACCTATATGGGGAATACGATCCAGTTCGACCCGACCAATCCCGAAGCGCGGGAGTATGTCTGGGGCAAGATCAAAAAGAACTATTACGACAAGGGCGTAAAGATCTTCTGGCTGGATGAGGCGGAGCCGGAATATACGGTCTACGATTTTGAGAATTACCGCTATCATCTGGGACCGAACTGCCAGATCGGCAATATCTATCCGGTCATGTATGCGAAAGCCTTCTTCGACGGCATGAAGGCGGAAGGCCAGGAAAATATCGTCAACCTCCTGCGCTGCGCCTGGGCAGGCAGCCAGAAATACGGCGCTCTGGTCTGGTCCGGAGATATTCACTCCACCTTCGAGAGTCTGCAGAATCAGTTTGCTGCCGGCCTGAACATGGGCATTGCCGGCATTCCCTGGTGGACGACGGATATCGGCGGCTTCTTCGGGGCAAATATCTACGATAAAGAATATCATGAAGTATTTGCCCGCTGGTTCGAGTACGGGGCATTCTGCCCGGTGATGCGCCTGCATGGCTACCGGATGCCCTATCAGCCCCAGTACGGCACTACGGGCGGAGCCGAGTGCGTCTCCGGCGCCCCGAATGAGATCTGGTCCTACGGGGATGAGATCTATGAGATCTGCAAAGAATACATTAAGATCCGCGAAAACATGAGGCCTTATATCCGGACCCTCATGCAGGCGGCCCACGAGAAGGGTTCGCCCATTATGCGCCCGCTCTTCTATGATTTCCCGGAGGATCCGGTATGCTGGGAGAGGGAAGCTGAGTTTATGTTCGGGCCGGATGTGCTGGTCGCTCCCGTCATGGAGAAGGGCCAGAGAAAGAAAGAAGTATATCTGCCGGCCGGCGCGGAGTGGACCTGCATCTGGTCAGGAGAGCGTTATGCGGGCGGACAGCTCGTCACGGTGGACGCCCCGCTGGCTCAGCTGCCGGTGTTCACAAGAGATGATTTCGTCATCGAAATCTGATCCCGCAGTGATTTACGGCATTACCTGTTTTTATCTGCGGGCACGGCCGGCCGGAAGCGGATTTCAGACCGGCCTTGGACAGTTATTTGATAGTTCAGACAGGAGAAATATATGATTTATAGAAAAAACAATCAGCTGTTCAGACGGAATGACAAAGAACTGCTGCTGGTGGAAGCCTGGGGGAAGAACAGCTTTCGCGTGAGAGCGACGCAGCGAAGCGCATTTCTCCCAGATGAACTCAGCGCCCTGCTGCCGGTGCAGGAAACAGAAACTGAGATCAGCATCGACGGCGACCGCGCTCAGATCGTGAACGGAAAGCTGACCTGCAGGATGATGGAGGACGGGATTCTTCAGTTTACCGACCGGAACGGGAAAGTCCTCCTGCAGGAGTATGACCGCACCCGCAGCATGTACGAAGGCTCCGGAAAGTTCGCCAGCGCGCTGGAGATCGTGCCGCGGACCTTCATGCCGAAGGCCGGGGCGGACGGATATAAGCTGATTTACCGCCTGGAAGCCAATGAGGGCGAGAAGATCTTCGGCATGGGCCAGTATCAGCAGCCTTATCTGGACATGAAGGGCTGTGTGGTGGAGCTTGCCCAGAGAAATTCCCAGGCAAGCGTTCCCTTCCTGATCTCCAGCCGGGGTTACGGCATGCTCTGGAACAATCCGGCCATCGGCAAAGTTACCTTCGGGAAAAACCTGACGGAATGGATCGCGGAAAACACAAAACAGCTGGATTACTGGATTACGGCGGGAGATACGCCGGCCGAGATCGAAGAAGCATATGCGGACGCGGCGGGGAAAGTTCCCATGATGCCCGAGTACGGGCTGGGTTTCTGGCAGTGCAAGCTGCGCTACCAGACCCAGGAGGAACTGCTCGAGGTTGCCAGGGAATACAAGAGAAGAGGGATTCCGGTGGACGTCATCGTAGCGGATTTCTTCCACTGGCCGCATGAAGGCGACTGGAAGTTCGACAAAGACTTCTGGCCGGATCCGGCAGCCATGGTGAAAGAGCTGGAGGAGATGGGCACGAAGCTTATGGTTTCCATCTGGCCGACCGTGGACGGTGAGAGTGAAAACTATGAGAAGATGAGGGAGATGGGCTATCTTGCCCGCTCCGAATACGGCAAACGGCTGGGACAGATCGGGAACGCCTGCTTCTTTGATCCGACAAACCCGGACGCCCGGAAGTTTGTGTGGGAACGGATCAAAGAAAACTATTACAAAGACGGAATCCAGATTTTCTGGCTGGATGAGGCGGAACCGGAATTTACCGGTTACGAGTATGAGCACTACCGCTATTTTGCCGGCGCGGATCTGGAAGTGGGAAACATGTACCCGAAAGCCTACGCCCAGATGGCTTACGACGGCATGGAGGAAGAAGGACAGGAAAATATCGTAAACCTGCTCCGCTGCGCCTGGGCGGGTTCCCAGAGATACGGAGCCCTGGTCTGGTCCGGCGACATCGATTCCTCCTTCCGGGCGCTGCGCAATCAGCTGGCTGCGGGCCTGAACATGGGCCTTGCGGGAATTCCCTGGTGGACGACGGATATCGGCGGCTTCCACGGCGGCAATATTCATGACGAAGGCTTCCGGGAGGTCCTGGTCCGCTGGTTTGCCTGGGGCTGCTTCCTTCCGGTCATGCGTCTGCATGGCTTCCGGGAACCTTTCAAACCGGCGCTGTCTGAGAGCGGCGGCGGGAAACAGATCAGCGGCGCGGAAAATGAGATCTGGAGCTACGGCGACAGGGTCTATGAAATCTGCAGAAAATATATTACACTCAGAGAGAACATGCGGCCCTATGTGCGCAGCCTGATGAAGGCTGCCCATGAAAAGGGAACGCCGCTGATCCGGCCGCTCTTCTATGATTTCCCGGAGGACGAAAAGGCCTGGGAAACCGGCGATGAGCACATGTTCGGACCGGACGTGCTGGTCGCGCCGGTGCTTTATGAGAACGTGAGAGAACGCAGCGTATATCTGCCGGAAGGAAACTGGAGAAATATCAATGACGGCGAATGCCTTGAGGGAGGCCGGACGATTACGGCGCCGGCGCCTTACGAGGCCATTCCGGTATTTGTAAAAGCAGGCAGCGAAGTGGAAAAGATGCTGATCCCGTAAGTCTGTGTGTAAACGCCAGGCAGCTGCGTTACGCAGCTGCCTGTTTTACGCTGAGGCGGTTCCGTGAGCAGCCTCTTGCGGTAAAGCTCCGTCAGGAAAAGCTGTGGACGGAGCACACAGCTGGAGAGCGATTATCCGGTTATTTTTTATACCCGGACAAAAAATGAAATCTGGTCCGGGCCAGATGCCTGCTTCAGGGCGGAGTCAGGGCAGGCCTCTTTCAGGAAGAGCTGTGGACGGAACATAGAGCTGGGGAGCGATTATCCGGTCATTTTTTATACCCGGACAATAGGAAGTGTAATATGGTCCGGGCCAAATGTCTGCTTTAGGGCGGAGTCAGGAAAGCCGGGCATGATGCGTGCGGGCGGGAAACAGTCAGGACAGAAGAATTGAGTGTATGAAAATCGGCGGAAAAAAAGGAAACAGGAAAAAACAGAACAACGGCGGGGGGGCCTTCGGTTTCGGAGGCAGTTTTACGAATTTCGGGAGCAAGCTTTTTGACGTGTGGATGCTGGGAATCTGCTGGCTCTTCTGCAGCCTGCCGGTTATCACCATCGGGGTGTCCAGCACGGCCCTTTATTACGCCCTGATCCACAGCGTAAAGGCGGACGACGGCTACGCCTCGACGATGTTTTTCCGCTCCTTCAGAAGGAATCTGAAACAGGGAATCATCCTCTGGCTTGTGACCCTTGCCGTATTTATGCTGATGCGGCTGAATACGGGAATCCTGGAAGCAAAAACCGACGGAATGGCCGGCCTTGTGATGATCGGTTTCTATACGGCGGTGATGGTATACACGATTCTTGCCGCCCTTTATCTGTTTCCTCTTCTGGCCAGGTTCGACATGGATATCTTCTGGTTCCTCCGGGTTGCGGTCTACATGGTGGTCCGTTACCCGCTCAGCAGCCTGATGCTGGCCGTTGTGGCGGGAGGAGCCGGGGCTCTGGTCTACCGCTTCCCCTTCCTGATTTTTGTGCTGCCGGGCCCTGCCATGTGGCTGATGAGTGAATTCCTGGAACCCGTGCTGAACCGGCACGCGCCCGGGGAAAATGTCTGAGCCTTCGCTGCCGGCAGCAAGGCCGGCCGGGGAATTGCCTGCGCTTTTACTGCCGGACCGGACGGATCTGCGCTCAGGGAAAACAGAGAGCAGGCCTGTCCGGCGGGATACAGGAAAAAAGAACAGTGCCGCCTGAAAAGGCGGCGGAATGGAGATTCGTATGAAATTTACAAATGGTTTCTGGCTTGTCCGGGACGAGTACGCGCCGGATTATGTCCGGGATTTTTACACGGTGGAAGAGGATGAGGACAGTGTCCGTGCCTACGCGCCTTATAAAAAGATAGACGGGCGCGGAGATATGCTCAACATCGGCGTCATGACATTCACTTTCACGGCGCCGGCAGAGGACGTCCTGGGCGTTAAGATGCAGAATCACATGGGAAACTATGACCATTCCCCCTCCTATATCCTCGGCGGGATGCAGGGAAGAAAGGCGCTTGTCAGAGAGGCGAAAAGCGCGGAGGGCGGAAAGGAGCGCTCCTCCTGGGAGATTTCATCCGGAAAAGTCAGCGTCAGGTTTTCCCAGGGCAGCCCTGAAATGGCTTATTTCGCGGAGGGAAAGCCGCTCACCTGCACAAAATCCCGGAGCATGGGGATGATGCATGAAAAGAGCGGGAAGAATTACATTCTCACAGGCCTGAACCTCAGCGTGGGGGAACTGGTCTACGGACTGGGCGAACGGTTCACTCCCATGGTAAAAAACGGCCAGGTCGTGGATATGTGGAATGAGGACGGGGGCACCGCCAGCGAAATCGCCTATAAAAACATTCCCTTCTACTATACTTCGGCCGGCTACGGCGTGTTTGTCAACCATCCGGGCGCAGTCAGCTTCGAGATCGGAAGCGAAAAAGTGGAGACAGTCCAGTTTTCCGTGGAGGATGAGGAGCTGGAGTTTTTTATCATTTACGGGCCGACTCCGAAGGAGATCATTGAGAAATATACAGCCCTGACCGGCCGTCCGGCGCTTCCGCCCGAATGGTCCTTCGGCCTCTGGCTGACGACCTCGTTTACGACCAATTACGACGAGGATACCGTCACGGGATTCATCGAAGGATTCCGGCAGAGGCAGATTCCCCTCCAGGTCTTCCATTTTGACTGTTTCTGGATGAAGGGATTTGAGTGGTGCAATTTCCTCTGGGATAAGGACATGTTCCCGGACCCGGAGGGAATGCTCCGCCGCTACCATGAGCGGGGCCTGAAGATCTGCGTCTGGATCAACCCCTATATCGCGCAGAAATCGCCTCTCTTCCGCGAGGGGATGGAGGCGGGCTACCTCCTGAAGAAAAACAGCAGGAAAGTCTGGCAGTGGGATCTGTGGCAGGCCGGGATGGCTCTGGTGGATTTCACGAATCCGGATGCCTGCGCCTGGTACCAGTCGAAGCTGAAGGCCCTGCTTGACATGGGCGTGGACTGCTTCAAGACGGATTTCGGGGAGAGAGTTCCCACGGACGTGGTCTGGCATGACGGTTCGGACCCGATGAAGATGCATAATTATTACACGCATCTTTACAACAAATGCGTCTTTGACCTGCTTGTCAGGGAAAGAGGAGAGGGGGAGGCCTGCCTCTTCGCCCGCAGCGCCACGGCCGGCGGCCAGCAGTTCCCGGTCCACTGGGGCGGAGCCTCCACCAGCCAGTATATCTCCATGGCGGAGACCCTGCGCGGCGGCCTGTCCCTGATGGACAGCGGCTTCGCCTTCTGGAGCCATGACATAGGAGGCTTCGAGGATCAGGGCTCGGCGGATCTTTACAAGCGCTGGGTTGCCTTCGGGCTTCTGTCCTCCCACAGCCGCCTGCACGGTTCCAGCTCCTACCGGGTGCCGTGGAATTACGACGACGAAGCCTGTGATGTTCTCCGCTTCTTTGTGAACCTGAAGCAGAAGCTGATGCCCTATATCCTGGAACTTGCGAACTGCGCGCATGAAAAAGGACTTCCGGTCCTGAGGCCCATGCATATGGAATTCCCTGACGACCCGGCCTGCGCTTATCTGGACCAGCAGTATATGCTGGGCAGCCGGATCCTGGTCTCGCCGGTCTTCTCGGAGGACGGCAGGCAGCGCTTCTATCTTCCGGAAGGAAAATGGGTGCACCTGCTCAGCCGTGAGCCGGCAGAGGGCGGACGC
>ODAI011430817.1_pt1 | contig 15561 bp, 12 predicted proteins | sample 1539321 | NCBI WGS metagenome assembly ODAI01 (sample SAMN02144231, study PRJEB22623) | gut metagenome | biome: sheep rumen | host: Ovis aries | place: New Zealand
CCAAAAGTATTGTCATACTGAATTTATTTCAGCATCTCTCGTACAGGGGAGATTCCGGGTCAGGCCCAGAATGACGGCGGCAGCAGGTTCTGAATGACACCGGGTGGCAAACTTGCCGGACATCCCCTTCCCACAATCAATTCCGCGAAAGGGATGCGGAGGGCACCGGAGGTGTTCAGCCCTGCTGAATGGAGCGGACAGCGGAACCCGCAGCAGCCCGGCCCGAAGGGTTCGCCCGTAGCGGCATCATCATTGGTGAAGATTTTTTTTCAAGGGATTTTTTCAACTTGCTTAAATTCACAATAGGCATTATACTGGTGGTTATGGAACACAATATGATTCTTTCAGCTTCCGGGTGGCGAAAAGTGTTTGCCGAATCCGGAGAGGGCGAGGATTATTCCCCTGCCATTGGACAGACAAACAGAGAACTCAGTGCGCTCATTGCAGAGACGTTTGCCGAATACATAAAAAGAATTTACGCAAAAAAGCCTGTCATCGCTGTGGGCATGGACTCAAGGCCTACCGGAAAGGAGATTGCCGATGCGGTTTTGAGGGGACTTATCTCACAGGGAATCGGGATTCATTACATAGGAATTGCCTCTGCTCCCGAGATAATGGCTTACGGAAAGACTTTGGACGGATTCCTGTACATTTCCGCCAGCCACAATCCGATCGGACACAACGGAATAAAATTCGGCCTCAACGACGGCGGTGTCCTGAATGGAGAGGAAAATGCAAAGCTGGTGAAAGTTTTTCTCGAGAAGTGTTCCGCTCCTGATGCCCAGCTCCATGCAGAAAAGATTCTTTCCGATGTGGATGTGGGAGAGCTCAGACTTGCCTATGCCCTTGCCTCGCAGTACAAGAAGGATTCGCTCTGGACTTACGAGGATTTCATACGCGTGGTCATTTCTGGGACAACCGACACCCATGAGCAGGACGAGCTTTTCAGCATCATAAAATCTTCAATTATGGAGCAGCCTCTGGGCATTGTGGCCGATATGAACGGATCCGCCAGATGCCAGACGATTGACGAGACTTTCCTTTCCGGCTGCGGAATCACTTTCCTTCCCTTCAACAACGAGGCCGGAACCATACCGCATGCCATAATTCCCGAGCCGGAGAATCTTACCTGGTGCGCCGATGTGATGGAGGATCTGCAGAAAGACGGTGAGACAGAGGCCACGCTTGGGTTCATGCCTGACTGTGACGGAGACCGCGGAAACATCGTTTACTGGGATGAAAAGGAAAAAAAGGCCAGGGCCATTCCCGCACAGGAGGTTTTTGCCCTGTGTGTTCTGGCGGAGTCGGCTTTCGACATCTGGAAGCAGAAGAATATGCCGCACAAGAGTCTTTTGTGGAAGGCTGTGAGTCATTACGGAAGGAATGCGGTGGTTGTGAACGGGCCCACTTCGATGCGTGTGGACGAAATCTGCAGGGCTTTCAAGAGGGATTTGTTCCGTGCGGAGGTCGGAGAGGCCAATGTGGTGAACCTTGCCCGCGAAAAGAGGGACAGCGGATATACAGTGCGCATTCTGGGTGAAGGAAGCAACGGTGGAAACATCACTTATCCTTCTGCCGTGCGTGATCCCGTGGCGACCATTTTTGCCCTGATCAAACTGCTGGTGATCCGCGACAGCCTGAATCTTGACGGAAGCCTGAACAAGGGGCTTTTCCATCTGTGGTGCGAGAAATCCGACCAGGAGTTCAAATACAGGGATGATTTCACTTTGAGCGATGTGATTGCGACACTGCCTGAGTACACTACGACAGGAGTCAGCGATGAACTTGCCGTTCTCAATGTGCAGACTGAGGACAAGGGCATTCTCAAGGAGAATTTCAGAAAGGTTTTCGTTACGGACTGGGAGCACCACCGCGAGGAGATGGAGGCCATTTACGGCATCGAAAGCTACAGGGTGTTCCTGACAAACGGCACCGTGGAGCGTGAGGTTTCCATTGACGAAAGCTGGAACAACGGAAACGGAGGTCTTAAGATTCAGTTCTACGACGGACGGGGACTTCCCTACGCTTTCATCTGGATGAGGCCCAGCGGTACGGAACCTGTGTTCAGAATCATGTGCGACGTGCGGGGCAATGAGTTCGCAGCAGAAAGAAGCCTGCTCAGGTGGGAGACTACCATGATCAAAAAGGCGGACTCAAACTGAAGCTTTTTTTCGGCGGCAGACTACCGCAGATGATTCAGATGAAGATGTCGTAATCGGAGGAAAGACTCTGCGCACGGGGGATTTGAAGTCACCTTTTGGCGCCGGGTCTTTTTTTTTCAGAAGCGCAGGTCCAGAACAGGGATGCCGGGGAAGGCATTGAGAATCATTTCATTGGAATTTTGCCATGAAGCGGATTTCGAAAACAGGCCGAGATTCGTCAAAGACTCTAGCACAACATTTTTTTTTGTGATACAATCAACCTGAAAAATTCAGTTCAAATCCTGTCCGTGGGGCAGACTGGGCTTTTCCAAAAAATCGTCTGATTTTTGGAATTCATAGACTAAAAAAAAGAGGACAGTTATGGAAGAAAACGAGATTCTTTCACGCGCCCGGCAGTATATCGCCGAGGAGAAGGATGAGGCATTCCGCAAGGAAGTTGAAGACTTGGTGGCCAAAAAAGATATGGCCGAGCTCGAGGACCGCTTTTACCAGAGCCTGGAATTCGGTACAGGAGGTCTTCGCGGTGTGATGGGAGGCGGAACCAACCGCATGAACACACTGAATATTTCAAAAGCCACCCAGGGACTTGCAAACTACATCATCAAGGCATTCCCCAAAGAGGCCGCTGAAGGAACCCTGAGCGCATGCATAGCTTACGACAGCCGCAGAAACCACGACAAGTTCTCCGACATCACGGCGCGCGTATTTGCCGCAAACGGAATCAAGGCGTATCTTTTCACAAGCCTCCGCCCCACTCCGGAGCTCAGCTTTGCAATCCGTCTTTTCGGAAGCCAGACAGGCGTTGTCGTCACGGCAAGCCACAATCCGCCGAAGTACAACGGATACAAGGCATACTGGTCAGACGGAGCACAGGTTGTTGAGCCCCACGACAAGGGAATCATCGACGAAGTGAACGCAGTCAAGGAAGTAAAGACCATAAGCCGCGAAGAGGGAATCAAATCAGGAAAAATCGTTCTGATTGACAAGGAAGTTGACGAAAAGTTCCAGAATATGATAAAGAGCAACCTTTACCGCCCCGACCTCATCAAGGAAAAGGCTTCATCCGTAAAGGTAGTCTACACGCCTCTCCATGGAACGGGAGCCATGCACGTTGAAAAGGTTCTGGGAGACCTGGGACTGAACGTCATCACAGTGCCCGAACAGCGCGAAGGAAACGGAGACTTTCCCACAGTGGAAAAACCGAACCCTGAGGAAGCTCCCGCGCTCAAGATGGCCGTTGATCTCGCAAAGAAGGAAAAGGCCGACGTCGTTATGGCGACAGACCCCGATGCAGACCGCTTCGGAACGGCATTCCCCGACAAGAACGGAAACTACGTGCTCGTGACGGGAAACCAGATGGGTGCACTGCTTGCCGACTACGTGCTCCTCTCAAAGAAGGAATTCAACAAGATGCCCGCAAATCCGGTTCTCATCCGTTCAATAGTAACAAGCCCGTTCGTGGATGCAATCGCAAAGAACTACAATGTCGACCTTGAGGAAGTGCTCACGGGATTCAAGTGGATTGCATATCTTGAAGGCGAGTACGAAAAGAGCGGCAGGAAGAATTACGTGTTCGGACTTGAGGAAAGCTACGGATACCTTGTGGAAACCGAAGTGCGCGACAAGGACGGTGTTTCAGCCGCCGCCATGTGTGCGGAAATGACGCTCTACTGGGCAAGCAAGGGAAAGAGTCTCCTCGAGCATCTGAACGACATGTACAAGAAATACGGTTACTTCGAGGACAGATCCATCAGCAAGTACTTCGAGGGAATCTCAGGTCCGAAGATTATGGGCGGAATCATGACGAAGCTTCGTGAGGAAGGTCTCAAGACTCTGGGCGGAAAGAAGGTTCTCCGCATCCGCGACATTCAGCAGAGCGTGTCATTCGACCCGGCAGCCCCGGCAAAGAAGACTCCGCTTTCATTTCCGAAGAGCAACGTACTTCAGTTCTTCCTTGAGGGAGGCACTATCGTGAGCGCGCGTCCGTCCGGAACAGAGCCCAAAATCAAGTTCTACATCAACAGTTCAGTGCCTGTTTCAGCCGCTACCGACGAAGCTCTGGAAGCCGCCAAGAAGGATGCCGCATCACTCTGCGACAATATTTCCACGGAGATTAAGGCGATTCTTGATGCTGCAAAATAACTCCACCGCAGTCAAGCCCAAAGTGTATATGTTCAAGGACTACGAGCATCTGGCAAAACTCTTCTACAGCGGAGCCACTTTCGTAGCCTTTGACACGGAAACCACGGGACTTGAGTGCCAGAATGACTATCTTACGGAAATCGGTGCGGTTAAATTCAACTGCAACGGGGAAATCGCCCGCTACGACCAGCTGATAAGGCCGCCCGTAAAGATACCGCCTTTTTTGGTGGAGCTGACCCATATCACGAACGAGATGGTGGAAAACTGCCCTGTCGCGTCGAAAGTCATGCCCGAATTCCTCTCGTTTCTGGGAGACAAGGAAACTATTCTTGTGGCACACAATGCACAGTTCGACCTGGGCTTCCTGAATATGGAGATGATGCGCATGGGACTTTCTTCCGTGCCGAACACCACCATAGACTCGCTGCCCCTTGCCAGATGGGTTTACCCTGAGTTCAAGCAGGAAGCAGAAAAAGGTCAGTACAAGCTCCAGACGCTCGCAAAAAGATTCAACGTGGAAGTGCTTTCAGCCCACCGCGCCGATGACGATGCCCGCGTTCTCATGGAGATTTTTCAGCGCATACTGAAGGACTCCATTCCAAAACAGAAGGATTTTGATCCCAGCGTGATGGAAAAACCTGTTCAGACTGCCTCACAGCTTGAGCTGTTCTAGATTTTTTCATTGGAAAAACGAAGGCCCCTTTGCAGGATTTTTTCCCGCGAAGAGGCCTTTTTCATTGCGGTGTTTTTTACGTCAAGAATCAGCGTGCAAGAATTTTTTCCGCTGCCTGCTCCACTGTGAGTCCCGCATACTGTTCACGGGTCTTGAGGTTTTTCAGAGTGAGCAGATTCTTTCCCGTGTCTTCGGCATTGATGATTATGCCCCACTGCATGCCCTTCTTTTCCGTCACGGCGTACTGTCTTGCCATCTTAAGAGTGTCGGGGAAAACCTCAACGGAAACACCCATTCCGCGCAGGCGGCTTGCAACACCCTGATAGTGGATTGAAAGATTCGAATCAGTGTTGTAAATCTCCGCGTCAAGATAGCTTCCCTTTTCAGCTGTAAGTCCAAGTTCCGTGAGACCTGCAATCAACCTGTCGAGCCCGATGCTGGCACCAACTCCGGGAACCTTGTCCTTCATGTAAAGCCCCGCAAGATTGTCGTATCTTCCGCCGGAACACACGGAACCGATGGAGGGAAGGTCGTCAAGGAATGTCTCGTAGACAACGCCCGTGTAATAGTCAAGTCCGCGTGTGATGCTCGGATCAAGAATGTAGGAAGACTCGATTCCGGCAGCCTTCATCATGGCAAAGATGTCCCTCATGCGCTGCGTATCTTCTGCGGGGCCTCCGGCCATCGTCTCTATGTGTGAAAGTGTCTCCTCGAAGGAAGAGGCCCCCTGTATGTACTCAAGGATTTGAGATGCGGAATCGGCAGAACCTGTCACTTCGGTAAGCTCACGATTCACTTCATCGGCACCCACTTTGGCGAGCTTGTCAACAATGCGGAGAACGTCCTCTGATTTTTCTGCGGCATTGACTTTTGCAAGGAAGCGGTTGAAAATGCCCCTGTGGTTCACGTGGATGTGCACTTTGTCCACACCGATTTCAGACAGAGCGCTTTTCATAAGGGAAAGAATCTCGAAATCGGCATTGGCGGAATCAGAACCCACCGTATCGAAATCGCACTGGACGAATTCCCTGTAGCGTCCTGCCTGCGGCTTCTCGCCTCTCCACACCTTTGCAATATGGTAGCGTTTGAAAGGGAAATAAAGTTCCTCGCGGTGCTCTGCCGTAAAACGGGCGAACGGCACTGTAAGGTCAAAGCGCATTGCAACATCGCGGTGTCCGTTGTCCTCGAAGCGGAACACCTGCTTTTCAGTCTCACCGTTGCTTTTTCTGAGCAGAATCTCGGTGTACTCAAGAACAGGAGTGTCAATCGGAACGAATCCGTATGAGCGGTAAGTGCGGGTCAGCTTCTCGATAAGATCGGAGCGGACAATCTCATCCACGGGAAGGAAATCCCGGAATCCTTTTAAAACTTTCGGTTGAATCAGAGTTTCCATATTGCTATAATATAGCTATCATCGGATTATTTCAAGTAACCCTGTTATTTAGAAATTCCCTTGCACGAAAATCAAAATCATACGGAGAATCTATATGCTTTTCGCTCTTGACATTGGAAACACAAACGTGGTGGCCGCAGTTTTCGACGGGGACAAAATCCTCTGCCAGTGGCGCATTGCCTCGGACGCCCGAAGAACCGGCGACGAATACACATCCGTAGTCCTCACACTGATGAGGGACGCGGGAATCAGCGGAGAAGACATTGACAAAAGCATAATAAGCTCGGTGGTCCCGGATTTGATAGGCCCGTTCATAACCGTATGCAACCGCATCACAAGAAAAAAGCCTTACGTACTCCGCTCCACGCTTTCTCTTGACGGCACACTCCCCGTAAGACTTCCCGGAGGAAGCACCCACGAGCTTGGAACAGACCTTCTCTGCAACGCAGTCGGAGCATGGAAAATGTTCGGGGAAGCAAACATCGTCGTTGATTTCGGAACAGCCCTCACGCTCACCGTGACTGATTCAAAAGGCATAATCCAGGGCATCACGATTTCACCCGGACTCCGCACCGCAATACACTCCCTTGCATCCAACACCGCACAGCTTCCCGTCGTACCGCTTGAGGCCCCTCCGTCATCACTGGGAAGCACCACAAAGGAAGCTATACAGGCAGGGGTTGTCCTTGGCTACAAAGGACTTGTGGAATACCTGATTTCGCAGGTGAAGGCTGATTTGAAAAAAATCTCCGGCGACAGTCCTGAATCGGTGCATGTCGTGGCAACCGGAGGACTGAACTCGGTCCTAAAGCCCCTCACGGACGCATTCCAAGTTGTTGACAAGGAACTCACGCTAAAGGGACTCAAGGCCGTTTCCGACATTATTCAGGGTAAATCAGGAGAGTGAAAGCACTTCGTTTGCAATCTTCTGCAGAAGACGGGCTGCCTTTCCCCTGTGGCTTATGGCATTTTTCTCATCGGGACTGATTTCGGCGCTGGTCTTGCCGTACTTCGGAAGATAAAACAACGGGTCGTATCCGAAGCCGTTTTCTCCCCTCTGATCCTCAGGTCTCTCTACTATGGTGCCCTCCATCGTCTCCTGGCAGACATAAAGACGTCCCGGTCCCATGTAAAGAACCATCGCACAAATGTAGCGTGCGCTTCTGGGACCGTTGGGATAAAGTCCGTCGCGACCGTTCGAGGGGGTCTCTGTTCCTGATGAAAGAGCCTCGTTCAGCTGCCCGATAAGCATTCTGTTCTGATCCGCCTGGCTGGTCTTTGCCCCGTCAGGTCTTCCGTGCATGAAGGAAGGGCCGCCGTATCTTGAGGAATAAATTCCGGGGGCACCACCCAGCGCATCAACGCAAATGCCGGAGTCATCCGCCACGACAGGACATCCCACAATGTCGAACAGAGCCTTTGCCTTTATGAGACTGTTTTCATAAAAAGTGCATCCCGTTTCCTCAGGATTGAAATCAATTCCCTCGTCCTTAGGAACCACCACCTCAAGCTCGGGAAAAATCTCACTCATTTCCCGCTTTTTGTTCAGATTTCCGCTTGCCAAATAAAGTTTCATGCCTTCCATAATAGCGACTTAGTGAAAGCGTGTCCATATTCTTCGATGCGGAATCCATAATGTATTTCACCTTCCTGTCCGTGATTCCAAGTATTCTTCCAACCGCCATATTCGACGGCTCCAGCTTCTTCGGTTCACTCAAGAGACCGTTTTTCTCCTCCCACACCCTGTCCTGAACCAAAGCCTTCTGACTTACAACCGAACACAAAAGACTTGATTTGTCCAATGCCTCGCTCTCAAGATGGAAACGGCGTTTATACAAAAATGCCTTGTCCCTTGTCCTAAGAATTGAATTCCATCTCTTCACTTTGATTTCAGTGCATTTCCGGGCCTCGTCCACCAAAGACCTCACATCCTCCACCGATTTTCCGCTCACGGCCGCCGCCTTTTCAATCATGGACTCGTCAACAGAATTGCAGCACTTCAGCGTAAGCACAAGCACCGCAATTTTACGCAGTTTGAGAATCCTCCTCTCTGCGTTTTCCGTAACTGAAGTCCGTTCTCCGCGGCGGCACATTCCGTAATCCACATCCTTCTTAACTGCAACGGAATTCAAATCGCCCATATCAGGAATTTCAGACTGACACTCGCAGAAATAGGCATCTTCCGGCGTGCCGTAATTGCAAAGGCTTTCCTCGTATGCAAGCGACTGAAGACTGTCAATCGCAAGTTCATCGAAATTTTTCCTTGATTTCATTTTACGCCAAGACTTGAGTCCGTGTGCAATTCCTCCGTAAACAAAAGACGGAAAGCTCCCGATTTTTTCATCGAAAATCACAAACAGCCTTTTGAATTTCCCGAACTGCTCCAGCAGAAAATCATGAAGTTCGTCCATATCAAGCGCATAAAGACCGAACCACGCCTTGTTTCTGTAAACAATTTCCATCAATTTCCTCGCACCGTCGTCTACCGAAATCTTTCCCTCCCTAACCAGATTGTAGACATCTTCCAGCTCTTTCATTTTTCTATACTCCGTTTGATTTTTTTTTGCTCTGCCTGAACAAAGCCTGCGTTCATCCGCACAGATACATAAGCAATTTCCGTGCCAAGTGCAAAAAACGTAAATTCCGCTGTTTTTCCCTCGAAAAAGACTGATTTCCACCATTCGAAGTCTCAGAATCCTACAATCTCCTGTAGTTTTCCTATAGATTCTGTATTTTTCTGACAGGAATTTGTATTTGGAAGCCTCTAAAACATCAGTTCTTCAAGATGCCTTGTTTTTTCCACAATAAAAAATATGCCGCATGGAGTTTTCCTTTTGAAAATCTTCCGAAAAAAAAATCAAAAAAAATTCAAAAAAAATAAAAAAAAACGCTAAAGTTTGTGACCCTACTCTCCGATATTTGTTAATGAAGTAGTTATGACTGCTCAACTTCGTAGAAGATAACAGTCGGACCTTCACGTAAAAGATTGCTGATGTAGCCTTGTAATGCAGATGTGATCTTTTACAAACAGGCAGAAAGGATTTTGCCTGACAAACACAATTCATAGTTCCACGGAGGAAAACACTATGGTTATCAATCACAACATGTCCGCTATGTTCGCCAGCCGCTCTGTCGGCATCACCAACAACTCCATCCAGAAGGATATGGAGAAACTTTCATCAGGCGAAAGAATCAACCGTGCAGGAGACGATGCTTCAGGTCTCGCAGTTTCAGAGAAGATGCGCTCACAGATTCGTGGTCTGAACCGCGCTTCAAAGAATGCAGGAGACGGAATCAGCTTCATCCAGACAACAGAGGGCTATCTCCAGGAGACTGAGGATGTCATTCAGCGCATCCGCGAGCTGGCCGTACAGTCAAGCAACGGTATTTACACAGACGAGGACCGCATGCAGATTCAGGTTGAGGTTTCTTCACTCATCGCTGAAATCGACCGCATCGCCTCACATGCCCAGTTCAACGGTATGAACATGCTCACAGGCCGCTTTGCACGCCCCACAGGAGAGAACTCTGTTACAGCTTCCATGTGGCTCCACATCGGTGCAAACATGGATCAGAGAACCCAGGTTTTCATCGGTACCATGACAGCATCTGCACTCGGAGTAAGACAGCTTGGAACAGAGGAAATCCTCACACTGGCAACTCCCGACGAAGCCAACCGTGCAATCGGAACTCTCGACGAGGCAATCAAGAAGATTAACAAGCAGCGCGCCGACCTCGGTGCCTACCAGAACCGCCTTGAATACACCATCAAGGGTGTTGACATCGCAGCCGAGAACCTGCAGGCTTCTGAATCACGCATCCGCGACACCAACATGGCTTCACAGATGGTCGAGTTCACAAAGAATCAGATTCTCGTTCAGTCTGGAACTGCTATGCTCGCACAGGCTAACGCTCAGTCACAAACAGTCTTGTCATTGCTGCAATAGTGTGGTATAATTGACAGCAGGTGTGAGGGAATGTATTGAAGTACAGCCCCCTCCCCTGTTGACTGTGCGGACTTGCGCTGCCGAAGAAGTCCTTTAGTCAGGACGTAAATTCCACAGCAAAAATCCGTTCAAATGGTCACATTTTTCCCAATTTTAGATGGGGTTTGATCTTTGAAAATGTTCTCCAGCGTTTGTGACAGTATGGATTGTCACTTTGTGAATCAAAATGACAGTTCCTGCTGTTGAGTTCTAAAACGGTCGTCAGGGGCGCTTAACTGACGGCTGCTCGCACAAACGAGGCAGGCATAAGGCAAGAAGCCTTGTGAACGAAATCATGGAGGACTATTTATGGTTATTAATCACAACATGAGCTCAATGTTTGCAAACCGCCAGTTGGGAATCAACAACAATTCCCTTTTGGGCAACATTGAGAAATTGAGTTCTGGAGAAAAAATCAACAGAGCTGGAGATGATGCTTCCGGACTGGCCGTATCTGAAAAGATGCGCTCACAGATCCGCGGACTGAACCAGGCCAACAGAAACGCCAACAATGGAATTTCTTTCATTCAGACGACTGAAGGCTATCTGCAGGAGACAACAGACATTCTGCAGCGCATCCGCGAATTGTCAGTACAGTCTGCCAACGGTATCTACACAGACGAGGACCGCATGCAGATTCAGGTGGAAGTTTCACAGCTTGTGTCAGAGGTGGACCGCATTGCAAGTCACGCCCAGTTCAATGGAATGAACATGCTCACAGGCCGTTTCGCAGAAAACTCCATCTCCGGACAGATCATGCAGTTCCACATCGGTGCGAACATGGATCAGCGCATAGAAGCTTTCGTTGGTACAATGACAGCTACAGCACTGGGTCTCAAGGGAGCACAGGGATTGGACGAGCAGATCAGCATTTCTACTCCGGAAGCTGCAAACTTGGCTATCGGTACAATCGATAACGCACTCAAGCTGGTCAACAAACAGAGAGCAGATTTGGGAGCCTATCAGAACCGCCTCGAGATTGCATCAAGGGGTATCGCCGTTGCTGCCGAGAATACTCAGAGTTCTGAATCCGTGATCCGTGACACAGATATGGCTTCACAGATGGTGGAATACACAAGGGATTCCATTCTCACACAGGCAAGCACCGCTATGCTGGCCCAGGCCAACACTCAGTCACAGAACGTTCTGGCTCTGCTTCAGTAGAATCAAAACCGTATTTGTTGTTTAAGAGATATCTGGATGTCATCTTTTGGGCAATAAGTGCGTAAGGGAGAGGAAGGTTGCGCCACCTTCCCTTCTCTTCTTTTTTTCAGGAGGAAAAAGTCCATGAATGCGATAAGTATGATTGGGCCGAATATGGCAATGGATGGCCGTACTTTCTATCCCTCTGGTAACGTGGCAAAGAAAAATGCTCAGGCAGTTCCAATGACACTGCCCACCAGTGCGGCAGAAGTTTCCCAATACCTTGCCGATAATCTGGCCAAAACGAAGGAAACCGTACAGGAGCTTCAAAAACTCTCTGATATGGTTATGGGACATACGCTTCAGTTCAATGTAAACAACGAGCTGGGCAAAATCATTGTTGAAGTGGTGGATCCGTCTACGAATAAAGTTATACGGCAGATACCATCTGAGGATTTGCAGAGAATTCAAATCCAAATGAAGCATGCCATAGGACTGCTCTTCGACGAAATGATTTAGTTGGCTGCGCTGACGTGGGAGCAGCGTGGACAAGCATTTTATTGAAGGGAAGGGATAATGGCAGGCGGAATCAGCATACCCGGTGTAACCGACAAATATAAAACAAATGACCTCGTAGAAGCTCTTATGGAGACCGAGCGCATTCCCTTGAAAAGGGAGCAGGAGCAGCTTGAGAAATATCAGTCCCAGCAGGATGCATGGCGTGATGTTAATCAGCGGATGTCTTCACTGCGTGAGAGCGTCAGATCTTTGTACTCCTTCGAGAATCCATTCAGCAACAAACTTACGACTTCCTCAGACGAAGCTGCTGTTACGGCGGATGCAAGCCGTGACGCGGACTATGGTTCTTTTAAAATAGATGTCGTCCAGCCCGCAACTGCAGACAGATTTTTAAGCGGCAATGTGGACAAAAACATGCGTGTGGAAGCAGGCCTCTACACATTCAAAACTGGAGACAAAACCGTTTCCTTCAACTGGAAAGGCGGAAAACTCTCTGATTTCGTAACGGCCCTGAACAAACGCGGAACCAACATAATCAAAGCGAACATAATCGGAGTCACTTCAAAGCAGAGGGCACTCCTTGTAGAAAGCCTCAAGCCCGGCGAAGAAAACAGACTGATTTTCCAGGATGCCGCCCTTGATTTCGCAAAACAGATAGATATGGTCACTGAAACCACCGGAGAAGGTGCCGCCAGACTCAGTTCCGACGTCTCGTCATACAAAACCCCTGCCCCCGTTGACTCAGGGGATGCACAGAACGGTATGCCCGCAATCACGAAAAGCGGAGTCACAGCCGACGGCAGCACAATCACGATTCCTCCGCGGGGAGGCATAGAAATCCCCATTCCTGAAGAAGCAAGGAAAATGCCCGACGGAAAGATTGAATTCACGATAGACGCTTCGGACACGGACGACATTACCGATGAAATCAATTCCGGCATGACGGTTCAGATGGAAAGTCCGGGACAGATTGACTACAAAGGCGTCACGGTCATAAACGCGCAGAACGAAACAACTCTTACCATAGAACTCACCGAACCGCTTGTTCCTGTAGAGGATGAAAGATTTGTCTTCCTGAAAAACAGCGACGGCAGCGAAGAGCAGCTTCCCGACTCAAGCATCATAAAGGGAGACGCAGGACACACAAGAATCGTGATTGCCCTGAACGACCACCCCGATGCCGTGAGCATCATCATCCGCAACAACAACACCGGAAAGACCCTCGCAATGAGCGTTCCCGAAACATACGATGCGGAAAAGGGAGTCGGCTTCAAACCGAATCACCCCATCGCGACGGCTTCGGATGCAATCATCAAATACGAGGGAATCACAATCACAAGACCCACAAACGACATTGACGACGTGATTCCGGACATAACCCTGCACCTGCACGAGAAAACCGACAAAACCGCGACAATCACGGTGAATCCCGACAAGGAAAGCGCAAAGGACGCACTGATCACCTTCGTGGGCATGTACAATCAGGTGGTTGCCGAAATGAACATACTCACTTCGAACAAGCCTGAAATCGTAACGGAGCTGGATTATCTTACGGACGACGAGCGTGACAAGGCAATGGAGAAGCTTGGAATGTTCCAGGGAGACTTCACTCTCACAAACGGAAAGTCCCAGCTTCAGAGAATCGTTTCTTCAAACTACAACTATGGATATGACGCCGACATCACGATGCTGAATCAGATCGGCATTTCCACAAATGCAAGCGGCAGGAGCACCGGTTACAATGCGTCCCAGCTCAGGGGATATCTTGAGATTGACGAAAAGACCCTCGACAGCCAGCTCGAGCAGAATCTTGGACAGATAAAGGATTTGTTCGGCTTCGACACCGACGGAGACCTCATAATCGACAACGGAATCGGCTATCTTTTGGACAAACAGCTTTCAGCCTGGACTCAGACTGGAGGAATCATTTCCACAAAGAACTCGGCTCTGAAATCGCGCATAGACAGTTCGAATTCAAAGATTACTAAACTTCAGTCACAGCTTGACGATAAAGAAGCAGAGCTCAAATCAAAATATTCCACAATGGAAAGCACTTTGAACAGCTTGGAGAGTCAGCAGACTACAATAAGCAACTGGGCCAATTCTTTTAACAACAACCGCAAGTGAGGTAGCTGATGAAGCTGAAAGTGAACGGACAGCCGGTGGACATTACGCTGGAAAACGAAAAGACAGTCGGTGATTTCTTAAAGGCCTTTGAAGAGGAGGCGTCACAGAACGAGGCGACCACCACGGCAATATCCCTGAATGGCACTCAGATTTCACCTGACGACTTTGATGCCATTTTGAACGAGCCGCTCACGGATTCCACTGAAATCGATTTATCGGTAATCTCAAAAAAAGAGCTGATTGATGCACTCCACGAAACCGCAAAGTCGTTTGCAGATTTGAACACTCTCCTTCCTGATGTGCCGGTGCAGCTTCAGAGCGGAAATGATGCCGATGCAAGCGCCACAATCACACGTCTTACAGAAGCGATGGAATCATTTTTGCACATCACCCGCCTTTCCACTCTCTTTCCTGAACTTTACGACTCAATACGCGTGCAGGATATGGATATGGGCACTTTCTTCGAGGAATTCCATGCGATTCTAAAGGATTTCGAGGAAGCCATGGCCGGCAAAGATACAGTCACCGTGGGAGACCTTGCAGAATACGAAATAGGCCCAAGAATAAAGGAGCTTTCCGAATCCCTCGCCGGAATCAAGCTCTAAAAACAAAGGAGGGAGATATGTCTTTTGAAGTTACAGGCTCACCGCTTCAGGCCAGGCAGAATCCTGCATTATACCGGTTCATAATGATTTCGCTTGGAGTTCTGTTTGTCATTTTCATAATTTCCCTCATAGCAAAAAAGATTTATGACTGGCACAAGTCGGAAAAATACATAGAGGAACACAAAAAACTTCCGACCACAAAGAAAAATGTCAAAGTCGTGGCACACAAGGCCGGTCTTTCAGGCGAAGAAAGAAAACTGCTTCTGGACATATGCAGGAAATACCGTCCCGCAAACATCGAATACCTCATAAAAGATCGAAATGAATTCTACGGACTTTTCAAAATGTACTACAGCGGTCTCAAGGAAGATGAAGCCCCAGAAGAATACATTTCCACGCTTTTTTCCACCCTGTTCAAAATTGAGAAAATCTATTACGATGCCCAGTTCATCAGCACGACAAACAGCCTGAAACAGGGACAGGAATTCATTTACAAATCGATAGACGGAAGGGAATGGATTCTTACACTCGATCAGAACACCCCGCAGTCTATGTCGCTTTCAATTCCCAAAGCCCTTTTCACAAGCGAGCAAAAGCCGGAGCTTCTTACAAAATTCATGATGACGCTGAATGCCAAAGGAGGCATTTCCTACACTTTCCTGACACGCGCCATAAGATACGGAGAGCCGAAGGAAGGAACCTACTTGCTTTATGTAACGTCATCGAACGCCCTCAAGCCCGTGAAGCGAAGAAGATCAAAACGGCTGGGAATCTCAACACCCTGCACGTTCCAGACCGTAAAACCCGTAGC
>ODAI010035815.1_pt1 | contig 15559 bp, 25 predicted proteins | sample 1539321 | NCBI WGS metagenome assembly ODAI01 (sample SAMN02144231, study PRJEB22623) | gut metagenome | biome: sheep rumen | host: Ovis aries | place: New Zealand
CAATATGAGTATCTATTACTTTAGTATAAATAAACTTATCATCTATACCAACAATACGCTCCAAGAGCGATAACTCTTGGTCCCATTCAAAATTCCAACCTTCATGTAATATTTTTACTCCATAAGGCAATCTTGCACAAAGGTCTTTTAACAATAATTCTTTATCTTTTTGTGTCATATATTCGCTTCTAATAGTTCAGGTCTTACTTCAAAATTACTACACTCTCTTGCTGTTTCGGAGTATACACCAATATAGCCTCCGTTAATGTCTTTGTCAAACTTGAAACAATGCCCACTGCAAGCATGTAAACCGTAACCTTTAAAATATATACAATAATTACAAGCCTTTACCTTTTCCAAATCTGCATATATGTCACCATTTGTTCCATGTCCTACTTTAATTTTCATACTTATCTTTTAGATGTTGTAGTTAAACTTCTTCATACTTTATTCTCCTTTTATAAAAGTTTTGAAATCTTCAATAGTTTTATCATTGATAATACCTGCAATATATCCCATTCCGTCATTAGTATCTTGACGATAAGATTTCAAAAATTTACAAGTTTTCTCAATAAAGGCATCAGTGCGGGTGTACTCAATGCTATTATCAGAAACTTCTGCATCAAACCATTCAGGCCACAAATCTCCAATAGTATCAGTAGACATGCTATCTTGTAGATAAATCTTTTCTGGTGCTGCTTTCATAATTTTAAATTAAATTTTCAAGTACATATTTCAATGCTGCTTCAACAGCTTCTTCATAAGAATCTGCATAATTGAGTTTAATTGTAACCCAATTCATATCATAGTCACGCTGATGAACACTCCATGCTATTTTTTCAGTACCATAGTTAGGATAAATGGTTATAAATAAACCATTTACTTCTCTTAACCAAGCCATTGCCATTTGATGAGTTGGACAATAACATTTAGGTTCAGGAACTCCAATAGGGTATGAAGATGCTGTTCCAGCTTTTATGAGTCTGGTTTCTAACACCATTCTTTGAACTTCATATTCATCTTCATAATCTTCTTCGTTATATACCATAGAATGAAATTTGTCGTATTCTTGTGGAAATCCTTTCTCTTTCAGTAGCTTGGCTACTTCAAAAGAACAATATGCTTCTTTTATCATTAGAATTTTAAATTTAAAAAATCAATTTGTTCTTTAGTCAACCAATATTCCTTTTTTAATGGCTTAAAAGAATAGAGAATTTTATTATAAGATATGTTATTAATTGATTGCCAAATTTTATGCAATCTTTCATGCTCATCACGTTCTTTTTTATTATACTCAGTTACTGAAAGAAGATGTGATTTACAAACTTCAAATCCTTCATCATTCAAATTGACAGTAAATTCACATACTTTATTATTTCTAATAATAATATATAACGATAATAATGCTAAAACAGATAATAAAAATGTTATTATAATCATATTTAGTAAAAAATAAAAACGGACACTCTTATTTAGAATGTCCGTTTAACCAATTCTTGTTTACAAACCAAACACTTGTTTTATATTTTTCAGATAAAACACTACTAGAAGTCCAAAATATGTTTTCTTCGTATCCTGGTTTATCCATCAAATCTTGAATTTCAGGCCAAAGAACAATAGTAAAATCATCATCTGCATTGTAATCATTACAAAGAATAGATTCTACTACATCATTCATTGTGTTGTTTTTACGAGCTATATCAGGAATTGCTCTTCTAATATCAGCTCTAATACTCTCTTTTAAATCCATTGCTTTAGTTTGTTAGTGTAACTTGGGTCTTCAGCATATCCAATCCTTATTAAGAAATTGTAGTAATTTTCTCCTTTCTTTAGACGAGAAGAAATTCTTTTCTTATAATCAGATATACATTTAGACCAATTTTCGTATTTTTTATAACCTTTAGAAGTTCTCATTCCAAATATATTGAAATGAGAATGAGTCAACTTACTCTTATAATTACCAGTTTCAAGTAATGATTGAGCAAGCACAATTTCTGCATGCGGAACTTTTTGTCTTTTAAGTTCGGCATACACATTCTGTTTCGTTAAGTAGAGAGTATCAACCTTCTCTATAAAAAGAGTATCAACTCTTTCAACGTTAACATACTCCACTTTCTTAATTGAGTGCTCAATCGCACTCCCTATAATCACTCCTACCAGGAGGATTATAGCAATCTTAATCTGTTTAACCATAATTGTGGAGTCACGGAGAATCGAACCCCGATGACTAGCTCACAAAGCTAGCATAATAGCCATTATATGATAACCCCAATTGCGGGAGTGGGATTTGCACCCACGCACCTTACGGACCAGCTTATGAGACTGGTGAGATTGACTTCTCCTCCATCCCGCGATATTCCACTATCCCGCACAACTCTACTCGTAAGTGGTTGCCTACGGTAACTTCTTCTACTTTTAAGGTAGCTATTTCTCTTAGTCAAACTTATGCTGTCTCTACTGTCCAACCAGTTGGTACGCCATTAGCACCGCTTACATTCCATGTTGCTGCACTGTTCTTAATAAATGTACCACTTGATGCAACTCCATTTACCCAATTATTTGTATATGATGAACCTGGTGTTGTAGTAAACATTGCTTTTATGTAATTAAGACTTGCACAATCTTTGAACATATCTATATAACAACTTTGTGCTAATGTTGTAGCAGGTAACTGTGGTGCTGTTATTAGGCTTGCACAATCTTTGAACATATCTATATAACAACTTTGTGCTAATGTTGTAGCAGGTAACTGTGGTGCTGTTATTAGGCTTGCACAATTATTGAACATATATTCATAACAGTAAACTGCCAGTACAGTAGCAGGTAATGAAAGATTTTCAGCATTTACCACTTTCATACCATCGAATAAATGACTAAATACAAAGGCCTTTCCACTTAAATTAGTTTGATTCTTAAAGTTATCACCATATAATAATGACATTATATTGCCTTGAATGTTAAAGCTATTTATTGAAGTACTAAATGAACCAATGCCGTTCATCATTCCAGGTATCATTTCACCTTTCCACATTACTTTATCACCATTACTTACCTCAATACTATTTCCCTCAGTCCAAGTATTACCACCATTGATTGAATAACTAATAACGTTATTATTTTTAGGTGTAAATGTGAATGTACCATCTTCTAATGCTTCAAATGTTAGATATTCTTGTGAAAATTCTTTTTTAGTCTCTTTCTATCCTTCTTTAGAAGAAGGAAGTCTGCAATTGCAGCTATTCAAATATGATATAAATCTTGACATTATCGTTTCATTTTAATTGTATTTTTAGAATTATCTATTTTATTCTATTGGGAATATACTATCTGCATAAGTGCTCCAATTTTCAGCTGACTTATATGCTTCTACAGATTCAGCTGGTACATATATTTTTCTTCCACTTGCATTGTCATCAAAAGCTGATGTTCCTAATGTTGGAGGAGTTTCTGCACTAACTGTTACACTTGTTAAACCACTACAACCATTGAAAGCATTATCACCAATACTTGTAACGCCACTACCTATTGTCACACTTGTAAGGGCATTACTACTTTGGAAAGTACTCTGACCAATACTTGCAACACTGTTTCCAATTACATATTCAGTTATTTGAAGACCAAATATGTTTTTCATATTTGTAGAAGAAGTATATGCTGATGATACTATTGCGTTGCTGTCAATAGACACACTCGTAAGACTATCACAACCAGTGAAAGCACCACCAGCTATACTTGTAACACTATTTGGTATAACTATACTTGTAAGACTAGTACAACCGAAGAAAGCAGCAGTGCCAATACTTGTAACGCCGTTACCTATGGTTACACTTGTTAAACCACTACAGTTATTGAAAACATTATTACAAATACTTGTAACACCACTTGGAATCGTAGCCTCTATTAAGTTGTTGTTATAAAAAGCTGGAGCACTATTGCCCAATTTGGTGTCATCATATAACTCATACTTAACTGTATGAACGCCAGTACTGTCAAATGTATACTCAGTTACAAGTTCATCAAGCATCAAGCCATCAACCTCCATTGATTTAAATATGTTCTGCTCAAAATTAGTCCTCAATGCAGTAGGTTCACTTGTGCTAGTTACATTATATTTGCATACAAGTTTTGTTTCTTTTTTCTCACTTTCTTTTTTCTATCCTTCTTTAGAAGAAGGAAGTCTGCAACTGCAGCTATTTAAATATGATATAAATCTTGACATAATTTTATTATTGTTTTAAGTTGTTAATTTTTTTATTAATTTTTTCTGAAGTCTTCATTGCTAACGTAATTGCTTCTCCTACGAGCACGAGATTAGCAAGAAGATAGTGTGAATGCCCTTTATAGGCAACTGTTGTACCTACGATTTCAGCTGTTGTAAGCAGTTTTCTGCGGAACTTATGGTCATCACACATTGTTGCTACTCCAATTGCAAAAGCTGTTCCTGATGGACTAAGATTGAAAAGGATAGGACCTGCATCAATGTCATATCCGAATAGACATTTTTCTTGATGATATTCTTTGATTCCTGTAATAGGAAAGCTTTGCTTGAAAAGTGTTTTCAGTCTTTGGAATTGTTGCTTGGCAAAGTCTGTATCTATCAATGCGAGATAATAACAGTTCAAAGCAGAATAAGATCCTTTGATCTGGCGACTTATAATACCATCATTTGTCATAAATGATGCGAGTAACCCTGTTTCCTTATCAATCCATTCTGTTTTTGCCTTATTCATCCATTTATTTACAAAGTTTTTATACTTTCCGTCATATAACTTATTATAGATGTGCAGTGCAACAATTGCAACGAGCATATCTGGAATATAGATTTGCTCGTGTGGATAAGTTGGAATGTTGACTATAGGGCTATTATTTATTCGTTTATACATCGCCTGACAAAGGGAATGATATAAAGAATCGAACTGATTGTCGTCATAGACAGACTTATACTCTCCTATCATCCACGCCAAGTGGCTATAATAAGAAAGATGACTTAGATTTCCATCTAATCCTTCTAAAGGATCTTCGTTCCATCTTTCTGTATCATATTTTCTGATTTCTTTAGAAAGAGCTATTTTAATAATTTTAATTATTTGTTCTTTATAACAAGGTTCTGCTATGTTTGCAAGTGCCTTGCAAGTCATTGAGCATGAATAGATGGCCCATTCTCCTTGGAACTGTAAACTAATTTGACTAGGCATTTCAGAAAGAAGTTGTTTTGGTGAGGTTGCTACCTTAGAAATAAGATAGTTAGCTCGTTCAACGTTGTCTTTTTTCTCATTTTTTAGTCTGAATATTATAATCCACATTCCTTTTATAATAATGGGGAATAATAGAATTGCAAAAAGGATTTTCATTATTCTTGATTTTGATTAAACTTATGTCTGTTTTCATGCCACTCTCCCATAGCATAGGAAACAGAAACTATTATGAACACGAATCCAAGCAATGATGCTAGTAAGATTCCAAAAAGAATTAATAGGTCTGTTAACATGATATTATTTTGGTTGAATGAGATTATTCAAATCAATGTTTTTTAAAAATCATTTACATTGATTTCGAGAGGAGGCGCTTCTAATGCAAATTCAGGATCGGAGTATAGCGGAACAGAAGATTGCGGATTCTGTTTTAATTTCCAAGGAGTCCTGACAATGACAGGTGTTCCCATATGATCAACAACTCCTAATCCAGCTCTTAGTAATGCTTTTTCCCATCGTGAATATTCCTTTCCTTTTGGAAATAATTTACTTGGTTTAATATCCTTTACCCATTTTTTCATATAATCTCTAGGATTAAATTTCCAAATATCCTACTCCATTGTATATTCATTTCCTTTTGTATCTACTCCAAAAAGTCCTCGATGTCCGGCAGCATCAAATTCAACATTATTATTAGTTTCTATTCCTGAGTTTAAGTCTTCAGAACGAGTAACTTTAACTCTATTTTGAAGAGGTTCAGTTGTAGATGTTCCATATACTTGAATATTTTTTCCTTTATATGGATATTCTCGAGCTACGTAATTCTTATGTGTTCCAAATCCTTCTCCTTTTGACTTTAAATAAAGTCCAAATCTCGGGTCTATTTCTTTTTTATATAGAAAGGCGTCTATAACATCATTTGCTCCTCGGAGATTTTCTGGAATCCAATCAAAGCCGCCATAATAAAGCTCGGGATTGTCGGCTTTAAAGGAATTATAATAACCTTTATTACCGGTTCTTCTACCAGTTAATATATAATTTCCTATTGCGCCCATCCTTTTGTAATCTCTATTTTTTGCCATTTGTTTTATACCTGCTATAGATGTTTTTAATCCATCTGGGCCTGCACCAGACCTCATAGCAGTTTCTACTGCTCTTCTTAAAGCATTATTGCCATACCTATATCCAAGTATAATTCCTGGGTTCGACAATTCTGCTAAGTTTTCATTCATTCCTGTCATATCATGAACGTTTTGTGCCCATGTCTTACCTGTAGCAATTTTCATGCCAGTGTCGACTGCTTTTCCTCCCGCTGTTCCTCCAATTATTGCCACTGCCGAAGTTACAGGGTTAGCAAGCATTGCTGTTGTCAATCCTGCTTTAGCTGCAGCTTGTGTAGCGTCTGCATTAAAATTGAATCTGGCTTCTGCGTTCTGTGCGTTAGTAGAACTTGTGTTCATAAACGGGCCTGTCCAGTTCCACATGTGTTGACTCTTTGATAACTGTTCTGCTCTTCGCTATTCAACTTCTCTCTGTTGTTTATCTCTTCTCTAACGATTTATTTCTTCTTGTGAAACAGCACTAACTTGTGCTTGATTTGAATCTCTTGGCTACATGAAATGCGGAACGTGGTTGGGGTCTACGTTTTGCATTACTTGTTGCCAACTAAATATTCCTCTATCGGGAGTTCCTGCTTGATATTTTGGTATTTTCATAATGTTATTATTTTAGTATATTTAAAACCAACTTACACAAACTCCTACACCGGAATCTTTTTCTTCTTGAGTTAAATTTTTTTCAGCTTCTTCGTGAATTTTTTTATCACGTATTTCGATATACTTATCAATAGAGATTCCTATTTCTTGTGCTTCTTTTTCTAATGCTTCAAAATTTACCATAATTTATTTAATTTTAATATTTCCTCCTTTTTTAAGGAATCGTTCGTTATAAATCTATATATCTGTTGGATCATAATACCATAAAATTTCTTGTATATTTTTATTATTATGATTTTTTCCTTTATTTATCATGCTTCTAAAAGCTGAATTTACTTTTTCTTCAAATTGCAGAGGATCAGTTTGTTCCATTACTGGATACCTTTGTCTTAACACTTTAGCAATATGTTCTCTTGCTGCTACTACTCTAGCTCTTACTTCTTCTGCGTTTCTAAAATAAGTATTTGTTCCAGGATTTATTCTTGGATAAAGGCTAGCATTATGATTAAATATTTTTGTCACAGTTGGATTATTTCCTGCAAACCTACTGAAATACTAATTATATTTATCATCACTTAATCCTTTCTATTTTACTGCTCGAATTATTGACATTATATTATAATTAGCTCCATGACCTATTACCTCGTGATTGCTAGTATTTTCTAGCACATTTCTATATGGAGAATTAATTTCGATATCATTTATACCATTTAAATTTAACGAAGTTTCTCCTTTTGGAACATTACCTTCTAAATAGTTATAAGGTTCAGGAAAACCATACTTACTACTAAATGATCCTAATTCATTACCTTGAATATTTCCTTTTTCTTCTAATAACTAATTATTTCTTATATTTCTAAAATAAAAGTCTTTTGCTTCTTGTATTTCTCTTTGAGAAAATCCAGCATTTCTCATTCTTTGTTCCCACACAGGTCCCGAATAAATATCATAAGCTCTTTGTTTCGCTTGACTATAAGCCATAACTTTATCCATTTCTGTATAATTTGGATTTTCTCCAGAAAATATTGCTCTTAGTAAGTCAGAAGCATCTTTATTATTTATATAATTATCTTTTCCTAATGATACTTTTGGCATAGCTTCCCAAGCACGTTTGACTCCTTCTCCTATTTTCGGAGCATATTTTATAGCTGCCGCTGTTCCTGCCGCATCACCAGCCAAATTTAATCCAAGACTGATAAACGGATGCTTTTCTTCAAATTCTTTAGTAACAAAACCTGAATTACCTCGCATCATACTTCTAAACCAATCACCAACATTTTTAGAATCACGGAATGCTCCATAATACTAACTTGGTGAAGTAAAAGCTAAAATAGGATTAACTGCTGTATGTGCAGCTTTCATTACATCTGATGCTGTGAGTTGTCTCATTCTTGGATTGGATACAGTAGTCCATCGCCAAGAAGATTTATTTTCTTTAGGTTTTGTTTTGGTAAGAGTTAAACTAAATGGAGTTCCTCCTTCATAATAATCTCCCTCATTATTATATTCAACTTCTTTACTTCTTGTAGGTGTTGAAGCTATCTAAGCTTGCTTAGCTTCTTCCAGCATCTAATCGTATGTTTTGAATTTGAAAGAACCTCCGTTAGGAGTTCCTTCCTAATACTTTGGTATTTTCATAATAATAGTTGTATTTTTATGTTAATTATATTTCATTAAAAGATTAATTCCTTGAGACTCGTTTAATTTCTTCAACGCGTTTGCTTTTAATTGTCTGACACGTTCTCTTGACAAGTTGAGTTTGTATCCAATTTCTTCGTAGCTGCATGGTTGACAGTTTATACCATATATGTGATAGAGGATGAATGCCTCACGAGAATCAAGAACTTGTTTCACGACTGTATTTAGGTCTGTGGCCAATGAACTCTGATCCTGGTGTGGTTCATCTTCTGCACGAAGTGTATCGGAAAAGGTTGTTGTGTCATCGTCTTGCAGAGGTGTATCAATGGAGTATTGTCTGACGTCAATCAGTCGGTTTATTATCTTTTCTTCAATATCGAGTTCTTCTGCTATTTCCGAGACGCTAGGTCTGCGTGCATTGTCTTGCTCAAACTTTGCGATGAATTGATTGACTTTGCTTCTCAGCGCAATTTGACTTTGTGGTAGATTGACAACACGGCACTGTTCGTTGATGGCTTGTATGATGCTTTGACGAATCCACCAAACGGCATACGAAATGAATTTGAAGCCGCGGGTTTCGTCGAATCTCTCGGCAGCTTTAATGAGTCCGATGTTTCCTTCACTAATGAGGTCAATAAGCGGCAGTCCTTGATGTTGATAGTGTTTTGCAACACTGACAACAAAACGAAGGTTCGACTGAATAAGTTTGTTCTTTGCTTTTTCGTCGCCTCTTTCACGTATCTTCCTGATGAGGTCTACTTCTTCATCAGCTGTGATTGTGGGAATGCGAGAAATATCATTTAGATAAACTGAAACAGTCTTGTCTGTACGATACGTGGGTGTGATATTGATTTTTAATTGTCTCATAGTAATTCTTTTAAAGGATTTCGAGCTCCCAGCCAGACTCGAACTGACAACTTCCGCATTACAGGTGCGGCACTCTACCAATTAAAGTTATGGGAGCTAGAGGAACATTACTGTTCCTGAACGACAGTTGTTGTATCAACAACTTCAGTTATTACTTCGGTTGTGTCAGTTGAATCGTTCTCTTCTGTTGCTGTAGAAGCAACAGGGGTGGTTGTGCAGCTACATATCATAGCTACAACAAATGTAAAAATAATTTTCTTCATTTTTTTTATTTTTTTTAAATTATTTATAATATGCCCATAACAATATTGGGCGTTTTGATTTGTTGATATATTCCGATAGTATTTCAAAAGAACTGTTAGATACGGAAAAACATCCGAAACTATGCCATGGAAGCAAAGGTAAAGGTAGACTATTCATAGTAGGATCAGGATGAATTAATATACCTCTTTTGTATGCATTGCTATTTGTTTTTTCTAAACCATGCATTTCATAACAAGGAATATTAAACATACTTACATCAAACATTCCGTCTACAGAATTTATTTTTCTTTTTTTACCTATTCTGTATTTACCTAAACTTGATTTATGACTTCCTATTTCATTTCCAAAAGACTGTTCTGTAGCTTCCATTTTTTCGGAGCCATCATTACCATGAGCACATTTACAACTAAAGACACTTTTATTTTCTTTTAGATTGTATAATACTAACCTTTTGCTTCCAGAAAAGGAAGAAAAATCAACAAAGATACAATATTCTGTATTATAATTGTTTTTACTACAGAATTGTTTCGCTTCTTCTATTTTATTATTAGGAATATTACTACAACTAATGCATAAAATAGCAATAATTAAAAATACTAATTTTTTCATAAATAAGTTTGTCTTCCAGATCCTACATAACCTTTATTATTGTATTCATTTAATATATTTTCTGTTCTTTTAGCGACTCCTTTGCCAGATTTAAATTCATTATACCAATTTAATACCTTTTCTTTAGGAATGAACTAGTCTATTTTTAAGTCTTTGTTCTGTCCATATTCTCCAGCCTGATATCTTAAATAATCATAAGAAGTTGATTTATCAGAATTTATTTTATTCTTGGCATAATCTGTACCAGGTTTATTAAAATTATATGTATCAATAATTCTGTAACCTTCTGGAGATTCAAAAGTAGTATATTGTCCTAAAATATGCATTCCAGGTTGAGAAAGTGCTTTAGAGAAAATACTTCTGTCGTTATGTACATTTTCTCCACCATTAATCTATTGCCACCTGTAATCTCCATTTTTGTCTTTATCAATTATATGTTTAATACCATTTTCAGTTTTTATTTTATTGTGATCATCAAATAAATGCAATGCTATCGCTTGTTGTTGAGCACCTTCTCCTAAACTAATATTATTACCTAATCCTATAAAATTTTTTGTTAATGCTCCTACAGTATTAAAAGCATTTCCGATTGAATGTGATGCACCTTCATTATATAACCATTGTCCAAATTCTTTATAATCTCTAGGATCTATTTCGGTATACATCTGATCATTTTGAATAGCTTTCTGAAGTTCATCTTTAAGTTTAGAAAAAGGAGACATAATACTACTCTGTGTTACAGTTTTTTCTGGAAATAATTTTGTTTTCTCTTTCTTAGTAATTATCCCAGCATTAGTATCAATATTATAGCCAGCTTTCTAAGCGTTTTTAATAGCTTGATTTGTAAGGTTACCACGAAGTCCATCAACTGCCTGTTCAAAAGTAACTTGTTTTCCATTCTTTTTAATGCCATCAAACATACCAGCATTATATAATGCTAACTAAAGTTGTGCGGTAGTATTTGCAGTTGTTACTTTATTATTAGACTTTTTTTTTGGCTAAGATGCAGCTTTCCTTACTTGCTATATTTTCTTATCCTATTCTTTAATAGCCTCAGTTGTCTTTTTAAATATATCTTCAGCTTTTATAAAGTTAAATTTATTTCCTTCTTGAAACTTTCTCACAATACCTCCTCTTTTAGCGTAGTCTATCCAACTATTTCTTCTTCTTGCTTTTATATCATCGTATACATCTCTCCAGGGTAATGTAAATTGATTAAAAGAAGGCATTAAAGGTGTACTGTAATCAGGACTTATTCTTACTCCTTCCATTGATTCTAACGAGAATGGTTCAACATTACTTATATTATAATCAGCCTAATCCTTTAAATATTGTTTATAAGCAGCGTCCGTCTTTGCACCCCATATTCCATCAATTCCATCTCCATTAGCTCCGTAGCTTCCCAAATTATATTTGGTTTCTCCAGTTGCTTTGTTAGCATCAATTAACATTTGTTGTATTCTCATAATATCGTCACGAGATTTAACTCCTTTTGGAAGTTGATATTGAGTTCTTTTAGGAGATGTTAAAGAATTGTAAGGTGTTGGAGAATTAGATGATGTAACATTTATTTTCTTTTTCGGATTTGTTGACTACATTTCTTTTGAGGCATATTTCATTGCATCGAAGAAATTGTTATTTAACTTGCTTCTAAAAGTATTAATCTGCTATTCCGTTACTGGTGTAAATGAATTATCAATAGATTTAGCATAAAGTTTTGGTTTATAATAATTAGTTCCTCCAAAAGTTATATTACCGTTTTTCTTACGATATAATGCTACTCCAGTTTTTCCTTCATCTTCACTTATATATAATTTTCCGTTTTTATAATAAAATTGTGGCATAATTATTTGATTTTTAATATTTATTTTGAATTATCTATTTTTAATTCAAAAATATATCAATTTTTTGTTAATTATCAAAATAAAAAAATAAGTCGCTAATCGTTTCACAACGACTAACGACTCTCACTTAATAACCTAAAAACAAACCTGTACGGGTAACGAGGTTTGAACTCGTATCTTCACCTTGAAAGGGTGACCACCTAACCAAATTAGTAAGATACCCGCATTAATAGTAGGGGCGACGAGGCTCGAACTCGCATACACGCTCATCACGTTTCTAGATCCCAAATCTAGTCGGAAACCTATTACCGGTTACACCCCTATTAAGGACGGAGAGTAAAATTGCTATTAATTATTGAAAAATAGGAACTCTCTTAGTCCTTGATTAAATGGGCGAAAAGTAAAAATTCCATGTCATATTTATAAGTAGGAACTTTTTTAGCCCTAATAGACGAGAAGTAAAAATGTAATCCTTAGTTTTAAAAATAGGAACTTCTTTAGTCTATTTAAATGGCGAGGAGTAAAACTATCATTAATATTTTTCTAAATAGGAACTCCTTTAGCCTAACCCTCTTACAGCACTCCTATGGAATTACCCAATGGTCTGTCACCTTCGAGCTTCCTCTTGGTAAAATCCAAGGCTCAAATTAGGTTCATGGTTTCTGAGAGGGTAATAATCTACTACAAACCATTTTTCGATTTTGGCAGAAGGTAAACAACGTATCCTTTATTTTTAATATAGGAACCTTCTTAGCCAGATGTAGCGAGAAGTAAATTTAGCTTTCATAATTTAATAAATAGGAACTTCTTTAGCTACTTGTTTTAACGGAGAGTAAATAAAACTGCTGCTCTACCAGCTGAGCTACTTTGCAAAAACGCAAAGGTGGGATTCGAACCCACGACCCGCAGTACCCATAATTTTTTATAGGAACTCTCTTAGTTAATTCTCAGAGTCAGTTTTCTGACTCTGAGAAGAAGTTTATCAAGTCACCTTTAGAGGTGAGTTTGATTTCAGCATCATCAGATATTTTAATATCTGCAAGTTCAAGAACTTCTCGTACTGTAAGATACGAACATTCTACTAAGTGATTGAGAATTTTAGTTCTCCAATCATTAGGAACTTGTCCGTTACCTACATTACAAGAATGGAACATGAATTTTCCATCTTTAAAATATCCAATAGTAACATCACTCTTATTCTCAAAGTTCATTCGAGCTTTATAAATGATGTTACGAGGGTCAACCATATAGTTCCTTTTGAAATCTGTAGCAGACTCTTGTGCAACAAATATGTCATAAGCATACTTAAGATTACCAGAATATCTTAATACAGATACAATAGAATCTACAGGTTGATTTTTAAACCACATAACTTCTGCTGCTTCAGGGTCAGCATCAGTCATATCTCCTGAGAATACAATCTCGTTATTATCCCGATAGGATGCGTTCCAACCAATAGAGCTTCCCATGATTGTTTGTACATGCAAATCGAGATCATGTGCTCCCCATTCATTGCGCCAATAAATACCAATCATAGTATTCTTTTCAGCACAATCGATGGTTGACCCAAGAGGAATATCTCCAATGAAATTCTTCTCCGATATTGGCATTGCTAGTTCAATTCCTTTAGGAAGAGCTACAGACTCAACTTTTGGAACTTTACTAACAATAGCTGTTAGAAGATGGTCTTTCAGTACATTAGAAATTTCCCTTTCGGAAGATTCCTTATAAAATGCTTTACCATTCCTTATGACATAATAGCCAGTTGGATTAGTTAAAACATTATACATCTGAACCAACTTAAAAATTGGAGCATTAAGAAAGAGTTGTTCTCTTTCAGAATAGTCCATTTCTTCAAGCATTAACCACGGAGATTTTTTCATTGGCTTATGCAACTTAGTTGCAAGTTTCCTTATCACATTTACAATGTGACAAAGTTCCTTACATTTCTTGAATTGCATAAAGACATCCTTATTGCGATAGAACACAGAGGCAAGAACTTCCTTATTCTTATTAAGAACTGGAAGCATATTAGATTCTGGACGAATGTAATCAAATGTTTCTTTATTCTTAACAAGCATAGAAATGTTGAACCATTTCCAAAGAATCCAAAGAAGGCACTCTTGACCATTCTTGAACTTGTAGTCCATCGGAATCATTCTGAGTTTGAGTTCTCTGTTCTTGATTAATTCAATATCAAGAGAAACATTAATTTCTTCTATAATATCGATAATACAAGTAAGAGTATCAGCTGACATAGCAATATTGCTGTATGCCAATTTTGCAATCTCAGTTTCCAATTCTGGAAGCAACATAGGTTCAAGAACTTTCAATTCCTTATAAGGGAATGAAGGAAGTTCAGAAGTTCTTTCTGGAAGCCACGCTTCACCTTGGAAATTTGTTCCATAAGTAGAAGCATAGTGCTTCACTTGGTCAAGAAATAATTCCCACCTTGTCTTAGAGGTAACATCGTTCCAATGCTGGTAGAACGTGCTGTTAGGATTGATTTGTTGCTCTTTGAGCAAATCAAACAACCATTTGTAACACAGTTCTTCTGGAACAAAAATTCCTAACTGTAAAGCTCTCTTATTCATTAAAGAGAATCCTACTTTGGGCTTATCAGTCACAAGGACTTTGCCAAACAATTTGTAAACTTTTCTTTCCATAATGTTTTGTTTGTTTTAAATATGTGGGCCTGGCCAGATTTGAACTGACAGTCTTGACATTATGAGTGTCCTGCTTTAACCTTTAAGCTACAAGCCCTTAAAAGAATGCTTTACCTATATTCACATACCAGTAAAGCCATAAACTATACCAAAAACGTGTGCAAAGTATAGTTCCTTAACCAATAACTAAAAACCTAAAACTTTACTAACCTAAACAAATTCGCATTGTGACTCTGCTGCGATTCGAACGCAGAACTTACAGCTTAGAAGGCTGTTACTCTATCCTATTGAGTTACAGAGCCATTGTTGATAGGCTGTCAGGTAGTCTGAGAGCCAATACTTGTGCATTTTGCCACTGATGCCTTTCAGTGTGATCTTCTTGTTGAGACCTACAAACAGTCACCGATCATTAAAGGTTGTCGGACAAACCTTTAGTAGGAGAGAAGGGACTCGAACCCTCAAGGGCGTTTACAGCCCGCGAAATTTTAAGTCTCGTGTGTTTACCCGTTTCACCACTCTCCCAAATTCTTTTATAATTATCTTATTTTACACCTAATTGTTGGATCACCGGGATTTGAACCCAGAATACAAGAACCAAAATCTTGTGTGTTACCGTTACACCATGATCCAGTCAAAAGCTAATCCTATTTCACAACAGTATTAGCTTTAAAAAATTATTCCATCTAACAACTTTATGTGACCCGTCTGAGGTTCGAACTCAGGACCCCCACATTAACCTGCCACTCTATGTTACCATAGCCAAA
>ODAI013146121.1_pt1 | contig 15558 bp, 16 predicted proteins | sample 1539321 | NCBI WGS metagenome assembly ODAI01 (sample SAMN02144231, study PRJEB22623) | gut metagenome | biome: sheep rumen | host: Ovis aries | place: New Zealand
AAAGCGGTTCCGGGGTTCGAATCCCCGTCTCTCCGCAAGGAGAAAAGAAGGATTCAAAGCACGATGAGGCGAAAGCCTCGAGGGTTCGGATCCCCGTCTCTCCGCAGGAGAATATGTGGGGAGAACGGCTCCCACAAATTGATGTTACTTTAGAAAACGATAATAAATAATAAAAAACAATTAACCAATCTAAAAAACTACAAACAATGAAAAAGTTATTTGCAATTGTTGCGATGGTTGCCGCTTGCTCTTTCTGGGCAACAACATCTGCAGTGGCACAGGAAGAAGCCGAGGCTGTTGATGTAACAGCTGTCGAGGAAGCCGACACCACAGCCGTAGACTCTATGGCTGAAGAAGAGACCGCCGAGGCTGCCGCTCCCATCGTGGAAGAGGAGAACGAAGGTGTCTTCAAGACTCTGAAGACAAAGTATATCGAGGGTGGCGCAGGCTTTATGTCCCTCGTTGCCATCGCCCTCGTGCTGGGGCTGGCATTCTGTATCGAGCGCGTTGTATACCTGAGCCTTGCTCAGATCAACACCCGTAAGTTCACTGCTGAGTTGGCCGACCTGGTAGCTAAAGGCAAGGTGGCAGAAGCAATCGAGAAGGCTAAGGGCACGCGTGGTCCCGTGGCACAGGTGAGCCGTAAGGCACTGGAGTGCCTCGATAGCAACGACCGCAACGACATCGGCACCATCGAGCGTACGATTAATATGGAAGCTGAGGTTCAGGGTACATACCTTGAGGAGAACTGCTCCTGGATTACCCTCTTTATCGCTATGGCTCCGTCTCTGGGATTCTTGGGTACGGTGATCGGTATGGTGATGGCCTTCGACGACATCCAGCGTGCAGGCGATATCAGCCCGACCGTTGTGGCTGGCGGTATGAAGGTTGCCCTTATCACCACTATCTTCGGTATTATCGTTGCCCTGATTCTTCAGGTGTTCTACAACTACATTCTGTCGAAGGTTGAGGCTCTGACCAGTAACATGGAAGAGGCTGCACAGGACCTGCTGGTTATGTGCGTGAAGTCTGACAAGTGCAAGAAGTAAGTTATAACCGATTACAAAAGCGAGAGAATTATGAAAGTTGAGAAAGTTTCCAAGATGGCTCTGTACATCTGTGTCGGAATTATCTTAGTCTGCTTCGCTTTGTTCTTGACGGTCGGCTATGATAATCCCACAGGTAGCTACAATGAGCCCAAACTGACGGATGTCATCATGTGGTTGATGTATGCCTTGGCTGTGGTCACGGCACTGCTCACCATCTGGAGTGTTATCACAGGAATCCAGAACAGCAAAGGAGTGGATTCGGCTGCATCGACGGGTGTGCCTGGCGGCAAGATTGCTGTCTGCACAATAGTCCTTCTCGTTGTGGCATTCGTGATAGGCTATTTCTGCGGTATGGGCGAGACTGACTTTACCGCAGCCGACGGTACGGTGACAACAGCACCCTGGGTCACTGTCGTTGATGCATTCTGTGTGGCCATCGGCATCCTGTTTGTGGCTGCTGTTGCAGCTGTGGGCATCAGCATGACCGGCGTTCTTACGAAGAGTGCCATCAAGAAGTAAGTGAGAGAGACGAAAAAAGACGCAAAGTATTAAACTGTGTAAGATATGGCAAAGAAGAAAAGGAAAGTGCCAGGCTTGAACGGTAGTTCTATGGCAGATATTTCTTTTACGCTGCTGATCTTCTTCCTGATTACGACCTCGATGGACACGGACATGGGTCTGGCTCGTCGTCTGCCCAAACCACCTGAAGAGAATCAGGAGGACCAGATTATGGATATCAAGGCCCGCAATATTCTGTATGTACGCATGAACGCTGCCGGTGAACTCTGGATACAGGACGAAGCCCAAGGCGGTGGCACGGTGGACATCAGTGCACTGAAGACCAAGGTGCTGCGTAATCGAGTGAAGGAATTTGTGAAGAACGAGCAGAACCTGAGCAAGCTTCCCGAGAAACACGTGAAGAATATCGACCTTCTGGGTCAGTGTTTCGTGACGGACAAGCATGTGGTATCCGTGCAGACCGACCGCGGTACGCCCTACGATACCTACTTCCAGGTCCAGAACGAATTGGTGGCCGCCTATAATGAGCTCCGTAACGAGTTGGCCAAGCAGAAGTTCGGTCGTGAGTACCAGTATCTGAAGGATGATGAAAAGGCTGCTATACGCGCCTATTATCCCCAGAACATCTCCGAGGCAGAACCTAAAAAGTATGGAGGAAACTAACTATGGCAGGATTTAAAAGAAAGAAAAGCCGCGAGGTGCCTGAGATGAATACCTCATCTCTGCCCGACCTGATTTTCTCCATTCTGTTCTTCTTCATGATTGTTACCACGATGCGTGAGGTGACACTGAAAGTGAAGTTCACTGTACCGCAGGGTACTGAATTGGAGAAACTGGAAAAGAAGTCTGTGGTATCGTTCATCTACGTGGGTCCTCCTACGGACCAGCTCCGTGCACAGTTCGGTAGCGGCTCGCGTATCCAGCTCAACGACCGCTATGCCGAACCTCGTGAGGTGATGGATTTTGTGGCTGCCGAGCGCCAGGGAATGACCAATCAGGCTGAGCAGGTGATGTCCATCAAGGCTGATCAGCGCACACAGATGGGTATCATTACCGACATCAAGGAAGTGCTGCGTAAGTCATGGGCTCTGCGCATTAACTACTCTGCTACACACCGCAACTAAGGGAGATTTTCCCTGCGTTACATAGAGAAGGGGGGTGGTTCACACACAACGTGAACCGCCCCCTTTCTGTTATACTCTTGGCCTATGTCTCCTTTCAGCCTGAATCGGTCAATAGACACCTATGCGCTAAATGGGACTTCTTTCTGTTCTCTGTCTCGTCACTTTTCGGTTGCAATGGAACCCCATCCAAGCCCTCAAAGGTGGCAGGACATCTGCTCAAAAATATTCGTTTCAAGTATCGGATGCATATAGTGCTTGTTTTTCAATCAGAAAACGGGTTGATATATATGCCGAGATAAAAGATTTTCGGGTTTATCTCTTGTCGCTTTGCTGCAGTCGGCTGTTCCCGTTCGGCCTAATCCGCGAAAAAATTCTTCTTTTTCTTGCTTCTTCTCTCGCTTCTTCGTATCTTTGTGTGCGTAAAACCTATATTATGACTAACTCACATATCGATTCTTTGGACCAGAAGATTCTGTCCATGATTGCAGACAATGCGCGTGTGCCATTCCTTGAAGTGGCCAGAGCATGTAATGTCTCGGGAGCTGCCATTCACCAACGTATCCAGAAACTGACGCAACAGGGAGTGATCAAGGGTTCCCAGTTTATCTTTGACCCCGAGACGCTGGGCTATGAGACATGCGCCTTCGTGGGTCTGTACCTGAAGGACCCCTCCGACTTTGATCGTGTAGTGGACGCCCTGCGTGCTATCCCCGAGGTGGTGGAATGCCATTATACTACGGGCGGGTATGACATGTTCATCAAGATATATGCCCGTAACAACCATCACATGCTCAGCATCATCCATGACAAGCTGCAACCGCTGGGCCTCCAGCGCTCGGAGACCATCATCTCCTTCCACGAGGCAATCAAGCGTCAATTCCCCGTGCCCAATAATCCTGCCGACGAATGATCAGCATCATTGCCGCAGTGGCTCGCAACGGTGCCATCGGTTACGATAACCGCCTAATCTATTGGCTCCCCGATGATCTCCGTCGTTTCAAGGCCTTGCCCACTGGTCACACCATCGTCATGGGGCGTCGCACGTTCGAGTCGCTGCCCAAGGGCGCCTTGCCCAATCGTCGGAACATCGTGCTCTCGCGCAGCGGTTTTTCCCCCGAGGGTGCCGAGGTCTTCCCCTCGCTCGACGATGCCTTGTGTGCATCGGCTGCTGACGATGAGGTCTTCATCATCGGCGGTGCCAGCCTCTATGCCCAGGCTCTCCCTGTGGCCGACCGCCTTTGTCTGACTGAGATTGACGACACTCCGTCCCAGGCCGACGTCTTCTTCCCTCCCTTCTCTGCCGACGAGTGGACTGTAGCCGCTTCGGAAGAGCATCCGGCCGATGAACGTCATGCCTTCCCCTTCCGCTTTGTCGACTACATCCGTAAACACGAACAATCATGAAGCAATATCAGGACCTGCTGCAACGTATCCTCTCAGAGGGGGTGCAGAAGACCGACCGTACCGGTACAGGTACACTCAGTGTCTTCGGTCATCAGATGCGCTTTGACCTTTCTCAGGGCTTCCCACTGCTCACGACGAAGAAGCTCCATCTGAAGTCCATCATCTACGAACTGCTCTGGTTCCTGCAGGGCGACACCAATGTGCGCTATCTTCAGGAGCATGGCGTACGTATCTGGAACGAGTGGGCCGACCCCGTGACTGGCGACCTTGGCCCGGTCTATGGCCACCAATGGCGTTCCTGGCCCGACTATCGTGGCGGAACCATCGACCAGATTTCTCAGGTCGTCAATCTCATCCAGCATCATCCCGATTCGCGTCGCATGATGGTGTCGGCCTGGAATCCTGCCGAGGTGGACCAGATGGCGCTCCCTCCCTGCCACTGTCTCTTCCAGTTCTATGTGGCCGAAGGGCGGCTCTCCCTGCAGCTCTATCAGCGTTCGGCCGATACCTTCCTGGGTGTGCCCTTCAATATCGCATCCTACGCCCTGCTGTGCATGATGATGGCCCAGGTATGTGGTCTCCAGCCCGGCGAGTTTGTCCACACTACGGGCGATACACATCTCTATCTGAACCATCTCGAGCAGGCTCGGCTGCAGCTCACCCGTGAGCCGCGTCCGTTGCCACGCATGGTCATCAATCCCGATGTGCGGGATATTTTCTCCTTCCATTACGAGGACTTCCAGCTCGAGGGTTACGACCCTTGGCCGCATATCAAGGCCGAAGTGAGCGTGTAGGGGGAGTTCAGAGTTCATAGTTTATAGTCCATAGTTCATAGTTCAGAGCTCATAGTTCAGAGTTGTGCCGGTGAATTTACCTTCCGACTTCCTCTCGCTTATGTGCCAGCAACTGGGCGAGGCACCGGCCAAGGCATTGTGTGATGCCCTGTGCTCCACAGAGCCTTCTGTGTCTGTTCGGCTCAATCCGTGGAAGGGTGTGGAGGTGCGTGCCGCGCTTTCCGCTGCTTCCTCACCCTCCGCTGTGTCCTCCCTCTCTGCTCCCGTGCCGTGGTGCCCCGATGCTTATTATCTTCCGGAGCGCCCCGCCTTTACCTTCGACCCTCAGCTCCATGCTGGTGCCTATTATGTACAGGAAGCCTCGTCGATGTTCCTCGCTCAGGCGATAATTCGCTATATGTCATCGGCTTCTGTGGTTCTCGACCTCTGTGCTGCTCCCGGTGGTAAGAGCACGCTGCTCCGTACCCTGTTGCCCGACGGCGCGTTGCTCGTCAGCAACGAACCCGTGGCCCGCCGCGCTCAGGTCCTTGCCGAGAATATGACCAAGTGGGGCCATCCCTCTACCCTCGTTACCCAGAACTTTCCTGCCGACTTTTCTCCTCTCCGCCACGTATTTGACGTCATCGTGGCCGACGTACCCTGTTCCGGCGAAGGCATGTTCCGCAAGGATGCCGAGGCAGTGGGCGAGTGGAGCATGCAGAACGTGCTGATGTGCCAGGAGCGCCAGCGCAGCATCCTCGCCGATGTGTGGCCCGCCCTGAAGCCCGGTGGCCTGCTGGTCTATAGTACATGCACCTTCAATCGTTTCGAGGACGAGGATAATGTGGACTGGATCTGCCGCGAACTGGGTGCCGAGGTGCTGGATATTCCATGCAATGAGGCGTGGGGTGTCACCGGCCATTATCACTTTCTGCCTGGCACGACGCGTGGCGAGGGCTTCTTCCTCTCGCTTTTGCGTAAGTCTGACGGCGAGCCGCTTAAGCCTGCCGCTGCGGTGAGAGAACGCCGTCCGAAGCCTGGGCGCGAGCCTGCATTTCCTGCTGCGCTGCGCTCCTGGGTGCGGGGCGAGTTCGATTTCCTGGTCGAGTCCGATACCGCCATTGCCTTTCCTTCGTCTCATGCTTCGCTGCGTCCCTTGCTCCGTCGCCATCTGCATGTGTTGGCCGAGGGTGTCTGCCTGGCCGAACTCAAGGGACGCGACTGGCAGCCGGCCCATTCCTTGGCCATGAGTAGGGCCCTCGTGCGTGGCACCTTCCCCGAGGCCGTACTTACGTACGACGAGGCTCTCGCCTATTTGCGTCGCGAGGCCGTCTCTGTCTCCGCTCCCCGTGGCCATGTGCTTGTCACCTTCCGCGGGCTCCCGTTGGGCTTTGTCAAGAATCTTGGGTCGCGTGCCAACAACCTGTATCCCGCCGAGTGGCGCATCCGCTCTGGCTTCACCACCCCCTTTGTGCTTTTCGTCTCCGTATAGCATCGCCCCCTCCGATCATCGGGCTGCAGGTTACGAAAATGTAATAATACTGTAATACAGAATCTTTGCGGGTTTGTGAATCGGTGCTTAATTTTGCATGCTGAAAGTCCCTGCGGGCTTCCGGATTTGAAATAATATGCATGAATTATGGAACGAGTACAGTCGGTCAGAATACAGACCTCGATATTAAATGATGCAGAGCGAAAGGCACTGGTGTGGATGGCACGGCGTGCCCCCCGTTGGGTGAGCAGCGATATAATGACATGGTTGGGTGTCTTCGGAGCCTTCCTCTGCGGTGCCGGATTCGTACTTACCCACCGGCATATCCTCTGGCTGTGGCTGGCCATAGGCGGACTGTTCCTAAACTGGCTGGGCGACTCCATGGACGGGACCATTGCGCGGGTGCGCAATCAGCAGCGTCCCCTCTACGGCTACTACCTTGACCACAATGTCGATATGATCTGCGAGTTCTTCATCTTCATCGGCCTTGGTCTTTCGTCAATCGCCCATCTCTCCCTGGCCCTGCTGGCCTATGTGTTGTATCTGACCCTGACGGTGTATGTGAACATCAACGCCCACCTGAAGAGCGAGTTCCGCCTCACTTATGGCAAGCTTGGTCCTACGGAGCTCCGGCTGGCCATCGTCGTCATTTGTCTGCTCTACATGTACGTCCCCTTCTTCCTCACCTTCCAGGGTCATGCCCAGGTGTGGGTGTGGAGCTTCTCCTACGGACTCTTTGACATCCTGGGCGCGGGCATTTGCCTGACAATGATGGTGATGTATCTGGTGTATTTTGTGAAGGATGCCAAGTGGTTTGCCGAGCGCGACCCGCTGATCAAGCATTCCGATGAATAGTCGTCTTCTCTGTCCTCTCGTCCGGCGCTATCTCAAGTTCCTGGCCTCCACGCTGGCTGGGACGGCTGTGGATATGCTGGTACTCTGGCTGTGTGCCGACGTGTTGCTGCCCGACACTTATGGGATGAAGTACGTCGTTTCTCCGTGCATCTCCTTCGAATGTGCTGTGGTCACCAATTTCACCCTCGCTTTCTTCTACGTCTGGCCCGACCGCGTCTCCTCCCCCTCGCCTCGCAGCTATCTGCGCCATCTCGCGGGTTACAATCTCTCCTGCATCGGTGCCTTCTTGGTGAAGCTGCTCTTGCTCCTCCTCTTCGAGCGCCTGTTCCATTGGCATGTGTTGCTCTGCAATGTGGTGGCCCTCTGCTTCTCCGGGATTATCAACTTCCTGATGAACGAGCGTATCATCTTTGCCCGGTCGGGGCACAGAGTAGGTCGCTCCTGACCGTGCCGCCGGATCATTTCTTCCGTATCGGATTTGCCGTTTTTTTCCCTAATGTGCTCCTACTGGTTTTCCCACACGTGGGAAAATGTCACGCAACACGTTGCAACGGGTTTTCCCACACGTGGGAAAATTCGTAGCAGCGTGCTGCGTTTTCGGAAGCTTATCGCGGCAGGCGAGGACGGAGGGCACCATCCTCGTCAATCTCATAATCCCTCGGGTCAAAGGGCTTCTCGGAAGGTTTTGGCTTAGCTACCTTCTCCAGCGCCCTCTCCATCCGCGAGGAGAGCACGGTGCCCAGTGCCACCCGGCCGTCCGGGCTGATGAGGTAGAGCGAGGGAATCCACTTCACGCCGTAGGCTGCGGCGATCTCCGTATCGTGGAACTTGCGCAGTTCGCTGGCCTGGGGGTAGGGGATGGCATACTGTTCCACTGCCTTCTTCCATGCCTCGCGGTCGGTGTCGAACGAGATAGCGGCAAAGGCTATGCCCCGGTCGTGGTATGTCTCGTAGAGACGCTGGATGTTCGGCACGTCCTGGCGACAGTCTGGGCACCATGATGCCCAGAAGTCCAGCACCAGCCACTTTCCGCCGAAGTCGCTCAGGCGCAGGGTGTCGCCCGTGAGTGTGGGCAGGGCAAATTCGGGAGCCGCCGTGCCGGGGCGCAGCATCTCGGTGGCATACTTGAGGTCCAGCGAGTCCTCGTCCAGCGTGTCCAGCTGGAGTGCGGCCAGCGGGTCGGGCTTTTCCTCGGGGGCGGGTGGCGCTTGCTGCGGTTTTTGCATGCAGGCTGCCAGGGTCGTCGTGACGACGACGAGCAGCATGGGAATCGTGTGTTTCTTCATCTCTTTCTCTGGTTTGGGGTTGTTTGTCTTATCGTTTGCACAGTCTCTTCAGCTCGCGGAAGATGGTCTGGAATGTCTCGTTGCCGCTTGTCGCGAGCCGTTCGGGGTGGAACTGCACGGCGGCGATGGGCAGGCTGTCACACTCGATGCCCTCGATCACTCCGTCTGTGGCTCGTGCGCTGATGCGCAGCCCCCGTCCCAGCTGCTTCACGGCCTGGTGGTGGGTGCTGTTTACGGCGATGGTGTCCCTGCCCAACAGTCGGTGCAGGCGCGAGCCGGGCACCAGGACGTCATTGTGTGTGGTCTTCTCGGCTGAGACCCTCTGCATGTGGGTGAGGCTCGTGTCGGGATATTCGCTGGGCAGGTCCTGATAGAGCGTGCCGCCCAGGAAGACGTTGATCATCTGCATTCCGCGGCAGATGCCCAAGATGGGCTTTTTCATCCGTGTGGCCTCCGTGAGCAGGCGGAACTCAAAGTCGTCGCGCCTCGGGTTCACCGTCCCGAGACGTGGCGATGGCTGTGCTCCGTAGCGTGCCGGCTCCACGTCTTCGCCGCCGGGCAATACCAGGGCGTCCACGTCCTCCAGTATCTTCCGCAGCCGCTGTGGATCGTCGATGTCGGGAATCACTATCGCGGTGTGCCCGGCCATTGTCAGGGCGTTGATGTACACACGCGGTGCCTGTACCGCGCCGCTGTTGCCCACCTCGGCCACCCCCACTCGGAGCGATCGGCGTGCGCTGCCCGTCAGCGTGAGCGCTGCCAGCAGGCATAGAAAGATAGTTCGTTTCATGTGCGGTCTTGTTTTATGGTTCGGTTAGTTTTTCATTCCGTGTCGCGGGTGGGGGATGGTGCTCTCTCTCAGATGCCGCCTCCCTGTGTGCCGCCCTGTGCCTTTGCAAAGGCAGGCTGCAGCAGGTAGCGGCCCTTGTTCTGTGCCTGCCGTGCCTCGGTGGCCAGCTTGCCGATGGGCGTCTCGGGGCTGCGCCCCACGTCGATGATCAGCCCGCGCTGCATGTCGTCGAATGCCGTGAGCATGGCCACGTCGCCATTGCTGTCGCCGCCCACCAGGACGGGACCTCGGCCTCCGTAGCGCGGAGCGATGCATGCCTTGATGCAGTCCACCTTGCCCGCCAGCATGGGTTGTGGATAGGTGGGGTCGTAGGTGGCCGTGACATGTGCTGCGGGCACGAAGCGCAGGCCATAGACACGCTCTGCGTCAAGCCCCAGTCCGCGCAGGGTGTCGCAGGCCAGTGCTTCCACGATAAGCTCCAGCGAGGCCGAGCAGACATAGGCGTCGATGCCGTGTTCGCTGAGCGCGCGGTACAGGTCTTTCGTCTCCTGCGGCAGGAAGACGCCCTTCTCCACCTTGCCTCCCCAGCGTCCGTCGGGCGAGACCCATTCTTCCACTCGCAGTTTCTCCTCGCCCAGCTGGTCGTCCAGTGCCTCGCTTACCACCGCCTTGGCCTCCTGCTCGGTGAATCCGCTGAGCAGTCCTGGCATCCATGCATACCAGACGCTCTCCGGGAACGTGCGGTCCAGCGCGTCGAGGAAGGAGACGAAGCGTGCGCGGAAGTCCAGGTATTCGTCGCTCTGCCACACCTGTTCCAGGCTTTCCCCTGCAGCCAGGCGCGCCTTCATGGACTCGTATTCGCGTTGCAGCACTGTGCCCATCTCGGCTGCCGAGATGCCGATGCCCTCCAGCGGCTTCTTCGCATCGTGGATGCCGCAGAGGAAGGCACTGTCCGGTGCCGAAGCAAAGCGCAGATGCTCTATCTGGTACGTCATCAGCGCATTGGAAATGTCGTGGGTGATGGTGGTCTTGTCGAAGTCGAATACGGCGTAGTGTCCCTTGCCGGCATTCTGGCTTATCAGGCTGTCCAGCGCGGCGTGTACCTCTGTGTTCCATTTTCCCTGCCCGAAGGTCGCTTGTAGTGCCTCCGGCTGTCGGCGGGTGCAGGCTGTCGTCGTTGCCGTCAGGATGCAGATGGCGGCCATGTGTCGCAGCCAGCACGATGCAGTGTTTCGTGTGTTGTGAATCTGAGTTCTCATGTCTTCTTTCTCTTGTATGTCGTTCTTTCTTCCGCAAATATACGCAAAAATCCCGACTTACGTGTCAGCCCGATAAAGAAATCGGATTTTCTTTAGAGGAAAGTTTTTGTGCGCCGCCTGTCGTCCTGCCTTCCAGTCAAGCCCTTTCTGCCGTTCTCGCACAAAAAGAATGGGGCGGCAACCTGTGTGGTTGTCGCCCCATTCTGCGATTCCTTTCATGTGGAAGCCTTGGCGGCATCAGCAAATCTCGATGGCTCGTGTGGCCTTCTTCTGTTCTTCCTTTGTCTCCTTGGGCATCGTGACGGTCAGAATGCCGTTCTCCACCTTGGCGCTGATTTCCTCCTTCTTCACGTCGTCGGGCAGCGTGTAGCTCTGCTCGAAGTTGCTGTACGAGAACTCGCGGCGCAGGTAGTGCTGCTTCTTGTCCTCCTCCTTGTGTTCCATCTTATTCTCGATGGCCACGCAGAGGTTGCCGTCCTCGTTGACGCTCACCCTGCAATACTCCTTCTTCAAGCCCGGGGCAGCCATTTCTAATGTGTAGGCCTTCTCGTCTTCCTTGACGTTTACTGCGGGTGCTGTACTGTTGGCACGAGGCATGAAGTCCGTATCCATGAAGTCGTTAAACACTGTGGGAATCCAACTGTTTCTGAACATTACTGGTAACATAGTCAATACCTCCTAATTATTTTTTTATTGGTTAAACTTTCTTTTCTCGCGCCCCTGCTTTCGCTTCGGCGTTCACCTCATATTGTACAAAGTGCGTGCCAACGCCGAATTGGATAATTTGTCACGACAAAAGTGGACAAATTGGCCGAAACGTTGCCTCGGGATTTGGTCAGGTCGCGGGAAAGCTATACCTTTGGGGAGGAAAAAACGAAAAAGTAGTGGGATGAACGTAACGCTTGTACAACAAGACCTCGTCTGGGCCGACGCTCCGCAAAACCATGAGCGCTTCGAGGCTGCGCTCCTCGCCGCACCTGGCAGCGACCTCTACGTGCTGCCCGAGATGTGGAACACGGGGTTCGTGATGCAGCCCGCCCCTGTGGCCCAGTCGCCCGACGGCCCTTCGCTCCGCTGGATGCATTGTATGGCCCGGCAGCTGGATGCCGCCCTCGCCGGCAGTATCGCCGTACGGCTCGCCGATGGGAGCTATGTCAATCGGCTCTACTTCGTGACGCCCGATGGCGTGGCCGCCCATTATGACAAGCACCACCTCTTCTCCTATGGTGGCGAGACACGCTGCTACACTCCCGGCCGCGAGCGGGTGGTGGCCGAGTGGCGTGGCGTGCGTTTCCTCCTGCTGGTCTGCTACGACCTGCGCTTCCCGCTGTGGTCGCGCTGCCGCGATGATTACGATGCCATTCTCTACGTGGCCAGCTGGCCCACGAGGCGTGAGCTGGCGTGGCGCACCCTGCTGCGGGCACGAGCCATCGAGAACCAGTGTTATGTGGTCGGGGTGAACCGTGTGGGCAGCGATCCTGTCTGCGACTATTTCGGCGGCTCTGCCTTTGTCAATCCCTACGGCGAGGCCCAGGAGTGTCCCGACGGCGTGCCAGCCACCCTCACCGGTACCATCGACCTCCCCTTCCTCCGTCATTTCCGCGACAAATTCCCCGTCCTGGCCGAGCGAGACTGAAACAGCTGTAACATGACTTTTGCATGCAAAAGATGTAGGTGAGAATATTACTTCACTTTATAACCTCATAACCTCAAATCTCATGGACAGAAGAAACTTCCTGCGACATGCTACCCTGGGCACCGGCCTTGCTGCTGTGGCCCCCTCCGAGATGCTTGCCGCCAAGTCGAAGAAGGGTAAACGCGTGGCCACACGCCTTCCTGTGGAGGGCTATGTAAAGGAACCCGCGCGCGAGATACCCGTGGTGGCCTCGGCCGACGTGGTGGTCGTTGGCGGTGGCCCGGCGGGTTTCGCCTCTGCCGTCAGTGCCGCGCGCCAGGGCTGCAGCGTTATCCTCGTGGAGCGATACAATCATCTGGGAGGTCTGTGGACGGGCGGCCTGGTCTTGCCTGTGCTCTCCACCCATGGGGCGGGGGCCGATGAAACGTGGACAAAGGCCGTGGGCGGCATCTGTGACGAGATATGCGGACGCCTCTTCCAGATAGGTATGGCGCGAAACGAGATACGTCCCATGGTGGACCCCGAGGCGTGCAAGTACATGCTTGACGAGATGTGCCGCGAGGCCGGCGTGCAGACCGTCTTCTTCAGCACGGCGGCCCAGGTGACGATGTCGGGCAGCCGCATCGAGGCTGTCATCCTGGAGACGAAGAGTGGGCGAGTGGCCGTGCGGTGTCGGGCGGCTGTGGATTGCAGCGGCGATGGCGACCTGATGGAGTGGACCGGTGTGCCGCACCATGAGATGCGATACCATATCGGGCTTATTGCCCGCCTGGGCGGTGTGGACCGGGTGGATGCCTCGGCGCCGGGCTATAAGCGGCAGCACACCGGAGGGGCCACGCCCATCCAGGGGGTCACCATGCGCCACATGCGGGGCGAGGAACAGCAGGACGGGCTGGATGTCTTCAACCTCACCCGCCTGCAGCAGAAGTTTCGTAAAGAGATATGGGAAGACACGGAGGCGCTGAAGCGAAAGCCCGGCTATCAGGATGTCTTCCTGCTTGACACGGCCTCGCAGCTGGGTGTCAGGGTGACGCGCGTCCTGGATGCGCAACATGTGCTCACGCTCGAGGAGTCGATGACGCGCACCGTTTTCCCTGACGCCATCGGCATGAGCGGTGCTTCCGACCCGATACCCTTCCGTGGCACCACTGTGCCCACCAAGAAGCGCCCGTGCTGGCAGATTCCTTACCGTTCGCTCTTGCCCCGAGGCTGTGACAACCTGTGGGTAGCGGGGCGTTGTTTCGGTTTCGAGGATGGTTTGGCGTGGGATGCACGCGAGATAGGCACTTGCTTCGTCACTGGTCAGGCGGCCGGCACAGCCGCAGGTATGGCAGTCACGGCGCGCTGTGCGGCCTCCGAGGTGGACATCACTCGCCTGCAGTCCGAACTGAAGCAGCGTGGGGTGATTCTTTAGTTCCCTCTTTTCGAAAAGAGTATAGAGGCAAGCCCGGTCATTATCGGATTACATTTCCAGCCGAGCATACCAAAAAGAGAGGGGGGACGCGTAGCGCCCCCCCATGAGATACCTTGTTCCCTAATCTCTAATCCATTAATCCGCTTCCTTCGTGGCCTCTCCCTTCGTGGCCTCTGTCGTGCCTTCTTCCTTTGCCTTTTCCGTCGTCGTTTCCTTTGTGGCCTCCACATCGATTTTAGCCTTCTCTGTCGGCTTCAACTCGAAGAGTCCGTAGGTGGTGCGCAGCACCTTGAACTCGGTGCGCCGGTTCAGGGCGTGGCATATCTCCTGTCGTTCCTCGTCCTCGAGTGCGAGGATAAAGGCCTCGCTGAGCGTGTCGCCCTCGTGGAGGAACTCGTTCTGTTCGGCGATGCGGCGTGTGACCACCTTGGGTCGGCTCTCGCCATATCCGATGGGGCTCAGTCGTGCCGAGTCGATGCCGTGCTCGATGAGATAGTTCACCACGCTCTCGGCCCTTCGCTGGCTGAGTCGCATGTTGTATTCGTCCTTGCCTCGGAAGTCGCAGTGGCTGGAGAGCTCGATGGTCACGTTGGGGTTGTCGGTGAGCAGGGTGACGAGGCTGTCCAGCGCCATCGTGCTCGACTCGGTGAGCTCGGCACTGTCAAACTCGTAGAAGACGTTGCGGATGAGCACCGGGTTGTTGATGCTGGCCAGGGGGAACTGCAGCACGTATTCCTCGCTGACGGAGCTCGTATCGACCTTCAGCTCCTCCTTGTGGTTGAGGTATCCGGCACAGGTGCCCAGGAAGACGTAGTCCACATACGGCTTGATTTCCTGCGTGAACGAGCCGTCGGCCTTCACGCCCAGCTTGAGGTAGGTTCCGTCGTTGCCCACCATGTACACCAGCCCCTCGGGCAGCTCGTAGCCGTCCTTCTCATAGACCCATCCCTTCACGGTCTGTATCACCTCGGGGCGCTCGAACGACATCACGTGGTCCCATCCTCGGGCATCGCCCCGGTTGGTGCTGAAGAAGCCTCGGTTATAGACGCCCTCGAACGCCATCCCGAAGTCGTCGCCGCTCGAGTTCATGGGGTATTGCAGGTTCTCCACCGTCCAGTGGTCCGTGGAGTCGCTCTTGGCCAGGAAGAGGTCCAGTCCGCCCATGCCGGGATGTCCGTCGGAGGAGAAGTATAGTTCGCCGTTCGGTCGGAAGGTGGGGAACATCTCGTTGCCCTCCGTGTTGATGGGCTTGCCCAGGTTTTCCACACCGCCCAGCCCGTGGTCGGTGAGTGCGATGCGCCAGATGTCGAGTCCCCCTATTCCGCCCGGCATGTCGCTCACGAAGTAGAGCCAGAGCCCGTCGGGCGAGACGGCCGGGTGGGCATAGCTCGAGAGCGTGTCCTTCGAGATTTCGAGCCGCTGCGGGTTGCCCCAGGAGGCATCGGTGCGCTGGCTGGTGAATATCTCGGCATAGCGCGGATAGTCGGGGGCGTGTGTGCAGCGTGTGAAGTACATCGTCTTGCCGTCGGGCGAGAAGGCGCAGGCCCCCTCGTCGTAGTGCGAGTTCAGTTCCGACTCGATTTTCTCGGGCTGTCCCCACTTGCCTTTGTCGTCCTTCTTCGTCACGAAGATGTCTCCGGCCTTGGTGCCCGTGATGCCGCTTATCTCGTCGCCTGTGGCCTGTGGCCGTGTGCTGGAGATGAAGAGCTGGTCGTGGTCGTCGCCGTAGAGCATGGGCGAGAAGTCTGCCCGCCGGCTGTTCAGCAGGGGTTCCTTCTTGATGGTGTACGTTGTGGGTCGCTGCTTCCACTCGGTGGCCAGCTGGCTGCCTCGCAGTCCGATGGTAGCCAGCGTGTGTCGGGGTGTCGTCGCCAGGAAGGCTTCGTAGTTCTTGATGGCATTCTTGTAGTCGCCCATCTTCTGTTGCGCCTGTGCCAGGTAGAGGATGGCTGTCGTG
>ODAI014574159.1_pt1 | contig 15558 bp, 11 predicted proteins | sample 1539321 | NCBI WGS metagenome assembly ODAI01 (sample SAMN02144231, study PRJEB22623) | gut metagenome | biome: sheep rumen | host: Ovis aries | place: New Zealand
AAATGGTTGATGTAAATCACATCAGCCATTTTTCATAAATACCTTATAATAGTATATACTTATGAATAATATAAAGAGTTTTAATGAGTTCACAGGTCAGGAACTTGAAAGAGTTGCTTATGACAATGTACTTAATGAAAAGAGTTCACTTAATAAAGGAATCAGAGGATTCTTCAATAGAAGGGCATCAAGTAAAGTGAGAGAAGAACTTGCTGATGAGATTGAAATGAGTAAGTCCATTATGGAGGGAATTAAAGAAGGTCTTGATTCTCTGAATAGTGATTTTGATGTACTCAGAAATGAAATGGATAAATTAGATGATTCTCAAAAGGGTGAAAAACAAAAAGCCTTGGATGGAATTATGAAAATTATTGAAGATTCAAGAAAGAATACTTGGGACTTAAATGAACTTATTGATGAGGGTGAGATTGATTATACCGGTTTCACAGCCAATATTGGTATTGCATCAGTTGCATATTTTGGTATTCTCTTTACTCCTTTCAGGGCAGCAGTTATGATTCATAAAGGATATAACTATTTCTTTAATATCATAAAGAATACTATTAGGAAAGCATTGGTGATGCTTCAGTTGAATTTTGACCAGTTTGAAAATCTTATCATTACTAAAGGATTCCAGAGTCTTGATTACTTACAGGATCAAGATACCAGTGTTAAGATTTCAGAGTTCTATGGAAAACTTCAGGCTAAACTTTTTGATGAAAAAACAGGTATGTTAAAAGGAAAGAAGGGAGGAGAATATGCAAAACAACAGATGCAACTGGCAAAGAATCAAATAGATGCAATGATGAAGGCTGATAAATCCCGCAAGCTTTCAGACAATGCATATAACTGTCTTGACCAATACAATAACACATATACCAAATCTCTTGAGACATTAAGACAGTATTCACAAGATGATGTTCAAAAACATTTGGATGCAATTAAGACATCAATGAGTAAGTTGGCTGGACAAGAGGTTGATTTACAAACTTATAGTGAACTTATTATTGCCGCTGCTGAAGAACATGCATATAAAGTATCTTCATCTATTTATAATAAGTTTGCAAAGATGACAGAGGTGTTCAGTCTTCCTAATCAGAAGAAATTGATTGATCTCATTCAAGATGCAACAAAAGAACAAATGGATGCTGCTGAAAAAGATGCTTCAGAAAAGAAAGAAGCAGAAAATGCAAAGAAACTTACAGAAGAATCAAATAAAATAGAAAGTAAAGGTTCTGAATTGTTCAAGAAACTTGGAGGTTCTGTTGGTGAATTGGATGGCATTAAATATAAGGATGATGATATTAATGTTGATGGATGTAAGTATGAGAACTTTGAAAAACTTGAAGATGATGAAAAGGAACAGTTAGATGCTTGGTTATCTTCACATCCAGAAGTATTAAAGAAATTAGATAAAAAAATACAGGTCAATTTCAATGTACCATTTAATGAAATATGTCAGGTATATATTGATTCATTGATAGATTATATTGGTAAGAGTGTTGTGGTAACCGAGGAAGTTGTTGAATCATATATATTTAATTTTGATGAATATGTGAATGAAACAAAAAAGGTCAAGGTGAAAAAAGAAAAACCAAAAGAAACTAAAAAATCAAATTATCTTGATTTTAATGATTTCAATGATCATCAGAAAAATAGAATCAAAGAGTTGTATATTGATAATGAAGAACTTGCAAAGGAAGCACTTAATGTTATTGGTAAATATCTAAAGGACAATACTTTTGTAGAAAATAGTGAGGATATAATTGATATTATAAAGAAGTGCTATGATTCAAAGAAAGAGAAATTATCATCTACAACATATGATATTATCTCAAGAGTTTCTAAAGAATTGAAGGACAAGAGGTCACATGACTATTATGATTCAGAAGAAAAAAAGGAAGAGAAATCAGAAAAGAGTGAGGAATAATCCTCACTCTTTTTATTTTATATCAAACATTTTTTTCAGTTTTGCCACAAATTCAGGTTTTCTCATACTTGAGTTATAGAAACCCACCCATCTTTTGTCACTCCAATATGTTTCTCCTGATGTACAATGGAATTCATCAAAATTAGGAACACCTTTTTCATTGATGAAGTTGTAATATAAACTGTAGATGGTAATTCCACATTCAGTTTTATAAGGGAACTTATTACACATCTTGATGAACTTCACCTTGTTCATAGGACTTGGAATATGAGGATTGAAGAATCTACATCCTATACCTTTTCTTGGAAATCTTTCAAAGCACTTAAGCAGTCTCTTGTACCATATCCTGTTCTTTGCCATATTGAGAAACCATGGGAGTGTTGATTCATTGTAAATCTTCATATATCTTGGGGTTGTGTCTGACCATTCTGTGTCCTTTGTTATGAACTGGTCATCACTCCACATAATGAAATCATCAGTCAAATCAGGAACTTTCTCAATGGCAGCCCTGACCTTTTCAATGATGTTTGCATCCTTATCATGTGTGTAAATATCATCCTGATAAATCCATACAATGTCATCTCCAAGTTCTTTGATTGGTTGGATTTGGGTGACTATTATGATTCTGTTTAGACATTTGAAATATTTCTTGATACTTGCAACAGCCACCTTGATTTCAAAGTTATCATCATTGTAACTTTTGACACCAAGAGGTATCACTACATCGTGTTTATCTCCCATAAATTGAGTTTATTAACATAAATACTATATAATTATTTATGAGTTATTGCTAACACTTAAGGCAAAATAATGGGAGTTATTGATTTTAATAAGGTTATAGCATATTCAAAGAATATGTGTGTAAAGAAATCTATAGGAAGATGTGCCACTTATGTAAAAAAAGCATTTGAGAAGGGTGGATGTAAGTATATTGTGGGAAATGGATGGAACAATCAGAAGTGGTGTAAGGAGAATGGATTTGTTTGCATTGGTGATTTTGTACCTGAAGATAAAAACCCAAGACCACATAGTGGTAAAGGTATTCAGTTTCCTTCTGGATATGTACAGCAAGTTGGAGATGTCTGTCTGATAAAGCATGGAATTTATGGACATATATGTTATGCCACAGGACCTGGTCTCAATGATTGGGTTTCAGATTTTTTTCAAAGACCTCCTGTTCAGTTGGATGGAATGGGTCCATATTGTTATAGTGGAAATTATGAAAGAATACAATTTTGGAGACATACTTCTGTTTTAAATAATACACCAAGGATTGATGATAATAATTTATATGCAAGTAATGATGTTGTTGATACATCAAATAACTTCAATAAAGTAGATCAATCTGCTCCATCAAACAATGTAATACATCTTTCATCAGTAAGTAATTTTAAGGAGAAGATAATAAATATTGATGATGTCAGAAAGAAAGAATTTGAAGCATTGAGAAACACAATGATTTCTAATTCAAAACAGATGGGAAGAGATATATTAGTTACTTCAGAATTATATGATTCCAATATATTGAAAGGTACACAGGAATCAAAAACAGAGAGGGTTTAACCTCTCTGTTTTTATTATGCCAGTTGCTGAGAAAGTATCTCCAATTTATTTCGTACCGCAAATCCAAAATTATCCAATGTCTTGACACATTCTTCAAAATAGGTTATCTGTGTTTTTAACATATTGACTTGTTGCTTGAGGGCAATACAGTCTGCACTGACAAATGAATTCTTCTCTGCACTGCTCAACTTGATATCATAACTCAAGCAATACTCCCTGAATCTTGAAACTGTTTGTTTCTCCAGGGCACCTTGTCTTTTCTCAAGAAGGATTCTGTATGTTGCAAGTTTTTCCTGGACCTGCTGTCTATATGACAACTGAAACACTTGAGCTTCTGAAAGTTTCTTGTTATCCTTCATCATATTGATGAGTTCGATTACTTTTTCTTTCCATTCTGCCCTTTCCTTCTCCAGTTCCTGCTCAAGTCTTGTGTTCTGCTCAACAGTCTGTTTATCATCCATTGGTTTCATAAAGTAATCTTTTTATCTTTTAACTCATTCAATGCATCATCAAGTGTCTTGTCTGGTTCAAATTTGACCAGAAGCTTCAGTTTCTTTTTTCTTATTTCAAGTTCCTTCTGAAACTTTTCAAACTCTTTATTTATCTTATCTCCCATATAAACTAAATATAACAAAAAAGGCAGGAAACCAATTAATCCTGCCACTCTTGTAGTTTAATTTTCTTTAATTGTCTTCTTAATGAAGACGTGTAGAATGCAATTCTTTTTGGGCCTTTGATTTTGTTTTTCAACTCACCAGGTACACAATAAGAGTTCTTCAGTTTCTTTTTCTTATTTTCTGATGCCATATATTAAATATAACAAAATTAAAGAGAAAGAATCATATCTACAAGTTCTGGTTGAGGGAACATATCATATTTATCTTTTCTGATATTTGCATGGGTAATAAGACCTTTTATCTTTCCATTATATGCATCCTGGTGGAAATCAAATGCTTTTGCTGCACCTTCCAGTTTTATCCACTGATAGATACCTTTATGCAGATCTATATTATCTCTTTTTGCAATATATTGAAGAAGACCATATAATGCCTGTAATTGCTTGTCTGAATATTTGTGCCAGTTTGTAAATCCCCTGAATGGTTCTTTAAGAGTAACTATCTGACTTGGACATACTGGAGTATTTACATATGTTTTTCCATTCTTGACATATCCCATATTACAAAGTTCAATACCTACTGAATGAAGATTCATATATGATGAACCGGATGCACCTATATGATAACCTTGATTTCCTTCCGGAAAAGTTCTTATGATCTTACCATCATAAGTATCTCTACCATCAGTACTTCTCTGACCCCCTATCACAAATTCAGTAGCAACCCTTCCAAGAGAATCTTTTGCCCAGGCATCAACAACCTGCATGGGATTATCCCAACCAGCAGTGTGATGAAGAATAATATAATCATTCTTGTAAAAACCATTTACATATTCTTTTTTAGGAAGAAGATATTCATCAATTTCCACAAAAGAAGCAGGAGTCACAATAGGACTTAAGTCTGTGTCCAACTGAATCATTAATTTTTCAAGAGTCTTTTTACCTACAACACCATCAGCAAAGAGACCATTTTCTTTTTGAAATTTTGTTACAGCAGCAGCAGTGCTTTTTCCAAAAATACCATCAGCCTTGAGACCAAGTGCCTTTTGTATTTGTTTCACAGCTTCTCCCCTGCTACCAATTTTATATACAGCCATGATTTTAAGGTTATTTTTATATAGTTATTTATGGTTCATCATAAATATATTATATATAGTGTTTAATAAAAATAGACATTTATGACAAAGATAAAAAACTCCTTAAGTACTTATTTGGAACAAGCAATGGTGATGACAGGAAACAGTCTTGAGACCATTAGTAAGATAAGTGATGCAGTAATATCATCAGAAGACAGTGTTAAATTAGTTCTCACTGATCCTAATGATCCTTCTAAATCAGTTGAATATGTAATACCTTCATTTGGATATTTGAAATCTGAGATTGACAGGTTGTCTGCAAGTATCAATACAATGACCAACATCACTGATGGTGCTGGCAGTAGAATCAGATTGTCTGATGGTTCATACAGAAAGATTATTGCAAGTAAGGTTCCAAGTGAAGCACCTACCATTACCAAGGTTGACAACATTACAAACTTCAATTTCAAGTCAAACTGGTTCTTTGAAGATATGCTTAACCCATCTCTTTATGTTACTTGGGATATGTCAAGTCAGATTAGTCCTGAAACTGAAAGGGTTATGATACAGAGATATATCTTGAAGTGTGATACCCAGGCAAAGATAGATGCATTCAACAGTACACTTAAGGGAAGAAATGATATTGATTATAAAGATTTCTTGAGTTTCCTTCTCAATAACAGAATCAAGTATACACTCGATGATGAGATTAAGGATCTCCCACCAAGGTTAAGAAGATATTTTGGTACATTCTCTGTCATCAGGGTTGAGATGGAGAAGGATTTGTATGGTAATAATGTAAAGAGATATATTCTTGATAATCTTGAGTTTACAGACATAAGGAGCGGATTTGAGAACACAAGACTTCTTTCAGTTGGTGATTTTGTGGAGGTCAATTCAAATCCTACAACAACCAGGTATGAAGTCATCTTTGTTGATTCATCAGAGAATAAGATTGGTCTCAAATGTATTGAGGGATGTGAAGGTGTGAGGATTGGTGCAGATACATTGAAGATAAGTGCATCGCAGGATACACTTGTTTCTGCTGACATCCCTGTTGGTTTTGATGAAAGGGAAGTCATTTTTGTGAAGTCTATAGATCCTGATTCCAATATTCCTTCTACCAAGTGGTCTCCTGGTGTTGCTTTTTATACCAATGAATTGACATATGTTGATGACAGTGGTGCAACACAGACACTTCAGAGATTTTATCAGAAGAATGTTGTTGATTTTGGTCAGGTTCTTTTATCATATGCAACAGATTATTATCCTTCAATCAGAGAAGGTATCATTCCTAACAAACCTGTTTTGAATTATGCAAGCGGTGAGGGTGATTTCAAGATTGTTCAGATCAATACACAACTTACAGAGACAGCAGATGCTGCCACATTCAGAAGTCTTGTTGCAGATAAGATTAAGGTACAGGGTGAGTTGAATAATATTGCAAATGAGATTGAGAAGCAGAAGGAACTCATCCAGACAACACAGTATGTATCTACTAATGACAAACTGAAAGAACAATCTAAACTCAATACACTTATAGATAATCAGGCAACATTGTCATCAAACTATAATAGTATTGTCAACAATATCAAGGCAAAGGTTGAGTCTGGAAATGTAGTTGTACCTAAATATCGTGTTCGTGGTTTCTGGGATATTCCTGATTCAAAGGTCAGTCCTTCATCTGGTGAACAGAAAATCATAAAGTTTAAAATCAGATACAGATATTTGAGTGAGATGGGTAATGCCAATAAGGAGGAAGAGTTCACTTATACATCCGGTAATTCTTCTATTGTTGGTAGATTTTCAAATTGGAATGAAACTGAAACCAAGCTCAGGAACAGAGTGAAGACATCATCAGGTTGGGATTGGGAAAAGATAGACACATCAGACCCGGATGTGGTCAATATCAATCAATTGGATATTCCTATCAATCCAGGTGAACAGGTTGAAATCCAGGTGAAATCTGTCAGTGAAGCAGGTTGGCCATCCAATCCTTTGGAATCAGACTGGTCAGATCCTATTGTTGTATCCTTCTCTGATTTTGGTGAACTCCAGGCAGATGATGTATCTGAACTCATTCAGCAGAACAGGGTTGATGCTGCTGTGGCCAATGTGACCAGGATGTTCAGTGGAAGTGCTGCACATATGGCATCAAGTTTCTATACAAATGACAAGTACTTTGCACACAGTGCAGAGAACATCACATCTGGTTTCTTGTCTCCAGAACAGACACCAATTACATTGTATGATAAACTCCAGGATCTTCAGAATCAGATAACAATGATTATTGAACAGATTAATTATACTACTGGAGACATCAATGTCAATCTTGTTGATAATTCTGATGAGCAGAAGATATATACACTCAATGAAGGTGGAACAACCTATATTAATGCCGGCGATTATTTGTCATCTATATCAGAATTGGATGATGATAAGAAGAAGGGTGCTATTATCACAAAGACATTCTATCTTGATATTTCTACAGATGCACAGTCTGGTTTGTTCTTATTGAGCAAGCTTACTGGTGATAGATTATCAATGTGTCCAAATACAATTAAAGATAATACTGGTAATATTGTTACTTCTTCTGTTGGTGGAGGAAATGATTATGCCAATTATGATAATGTCATAACACCTTCAACAACAAGTGGTACATATTATTATGAACAGGGTAGATATGATTTGGTGCCAATTAATTTGACCAATTCAGAAGTTATTGATTTCCAGATAGGTTCTCCAAATATGTATCAATCTGCACAATGTAGAGGACAATTTGTTTATTCAAGGTTCAGGAATATTGGAGATACATTTGATATGTATGTGAATGACTATGAGAAAAAATCAGAAGGTTCTAATGAGGATAATTTGGAAAAACCTATATTTAAATTTGATGGAAATTTTAGGAAAGGTGAATTGACTTATCCATATGTACGAGATGGTAATATATATGATTCTGAAGTTGATTTTGATAAAGCAATCATAGAAGAATATAATAATTTAACAGGTTCTGATGTTAATGAAGCTGCAACAATTGATAGAAATATAATTTCTTTAATAACTAATAGATTACCTAAAACCTGGAAAAAATCTGATAGTGCTGGTGTTAAGATTATTAATAATAAGAAAGTACTTCTCAGACTTGCTAATTTGAATGATAATATTAATAATGAAATAAAAGGTGTAAAGAGGTTGAGTTCAAGAATATCAAAACTTGAATCATCAGATGCATTATCATCATATACCATTATACCCAAACTTCAAACAGCATATGGATATTGTGATTTGGGTAATAGATACTCATCAAGTTTAAGTGCTTTTGATGATGATCCATCATTTGTAACAACTCATAAAATAGGTTATGAAGATAAGGATAGTGTCGCTGAAGGACCTAATACTTGTAATTCATTTTTATTCTTAAGTCCTATAAATCATAGTGATATTCAGGTTGATGGAGATACTGTGAATGCAAATAAACAATTGAAGGGTGGGGAATCATTGAGAGTACCAATCATTTATCAATTCAGGATGACAGATGGAGTAGGTTACATTTTTGGAAACTCTAAAATCAAACCAACATCAAAGATTGTAAAGGAGACAAAATTTGCAAATATAATTGGTATTGATATCTGGACTGACAGGAATGCATTGAAACCAAAACAGTATGATATTATTGTTTATTCTACATATGACAGTACAATAGATACTAATACAAGTAGGACAAAGACAACATCAACACAGAGTTTGGTAAATGTTGGAGATAGGATAGTTACAGAACTTCAGAAACTACAACAGAGTTCAAAAGATGTATCAGTAAAAGACCATCAACTTCCTACTCAATTTAAATTAATAAAATGATGAAAATAAGGGAGAATTTGAATAAAGATTCTCCTTTTATTTTTCCATAAATAATTATAAGAAACAACTCAAATAACAAATATGAAGAAAAATTATAATTTTAATTATCAAAACAGGACACCTCGTGAAAAATCAGCAATTGATTTTTCAAGTGTTGAACTTGCTTCTTGTACATCATCAACATTAAAGAAAAGTGCTGTATGTAATGGTAGGTTGTGGCATACAACTGACACAAATGAATTTTATTTTGACTGGGATGATAAGAGGTCAAAATTGAATGTTAGTGGTGATAATGCAAGTATTCAGGCAGAAATTAATAAAATTAAGTCTGATGTCGCTAAAATAAATCCTTCAGCAATTGAATCAAAGATTAATGCTGCAACAACAAAGGCACAGAATGCAGTCAATAGAGCAGAGGCTGCTGTTGCAAGTGTCAATAATATTAAGTCTGAAGTAAATGCTGCAAAGGCCAAGGCAGATGCTGCCGCAGCCGCAGCACAGGCTGTTGTTGCAGATGTGGAAGATGCTGTTGCAAGTGTTGAAAACAAAGCAGATAAATCATATGTTGATGATGCTATTTCAACAATTTCCCTTACTCCTGGTCCAAAGGGTGACAAGGGAGATAAAGGTGATAAAGGTGATAAAGGTGCTGACGGTCAGGATGGTGCCAAAGGTGACAAAGGAGATAAAGGAGACAAGGGTGACAAGGGTGACAAGGGTGACCCAGGTGTAGATGGTAAAGATGGTCAGGATGGTGCCAAAGGAGACAAGGGTGACAAAGGTGATAAAGGTGACCCAGGTGCTGATGGTAAAGATGGTGCTGATGGTGCCAAAGGTGATAAGGGAGACAAGGGTGATAAAGGTGCTGATGGTGAAAATGGTTTGTCAGCATATGAAGTTGCTGTTGCCAATGGATATAATGGTACAGTAGAAGCATGGCTTGAATCTCTTAAGGGTGCTGATGGTCAGAATGGCCAGGATGGTGCCAAAGGTGATAAAGGTGACAAGGGAGATAAAGGAGACAAGGGTGACAAGGGTGACCCAGGTGAGGGTGGTCTCACAGATGAAGAGAGAGCAAAGATTGAAGCTATCCCTGACAACTTGACAACTGGTTCATTCCCTGATGATGTTGAAGGTTCAGAAGCAGGCGCTGATGGATTTGCAACAGTTCAGGATGTTATGGACTATGTGAATGCATTGATTGAAAAAAAAAAGGATGAGTTAGCACCTGTTGGTGGTACTCCTTATCTTTACACCAATGGTTATATCCCGGGTGAAACCCCAATTGAATTGACAGATCCTCTTAATGCATATCAGATTGTTCTTGATGAAAATGATGAGTTCGTTATTGAACTTGTGCATAAGAATGAGGAAGGTGGTTGGTTTGAAATTGAGGGTGATCCTGATGCCAATTATTATGGAACTTTCTTCAAGGTTATCATTCCTTCAGATTATAAAGTCAAGACTTACCGCTGGGACAATGACAACAGTGACTACACAATCAATGCAGAAATAGATATGCCTGCTTGCAATTTGGTGGAAGGTAGTTCAACACCTGACAATGTCACCTATTATTATAAGGATGCAGTTGATGGATATCTGTTCAATGGTGCAAAGATCGCTGTTGAAGATGAGATTGCACTTTACAATAACCACTGGTTGAAGTTGGTTGTAACAAAGAAATAATTAAAAAAAACACTAATATAAAATGGGAAGATTATATACTAATGGTACACCTATAACAACAGCATATGCTGTTAATTCTAATGCCCCATTTGATACCAGGCTTACAGTCAGATATATTGCTGATCTTACTGATGGTGATAATGGTGGTGTTGCTGCATATGTCTATAAGGGTATGGTTGTATATGTACAGGAAGATAATTCCTTGTATGTATATATTGGTTCATCAAGTCCAACTTGGAAGAACAAGAAGACAGGTGCTCCAATGAATGGTGGTCTTGCATCTAACTGGGTGAAGATTGATTCATTTGTTGACCCTGAATCATTCCTTGAGTATTACCAGGAAAAAATTGGTGCAAAGATTCTTGATTCAACAGATGAATTCTCCACAATTGAAAATCCATTTAATGGTCAGTTTGTATTTGTTAGAGATGGTTCTGATGCATCAGAAGATGAATCAGGATTATACATCTATGATGGTGGTCTATGGGTAAGGATACTTACTGGTTCAGGAGATGTTACTGGTGATTATGTAAAGAGAGAAGAACTTGAAAATTATCTTAAGAAAGATGAACTTCCTGATTTCTTGACAGATAGTGACCTTGATGGTTATGTAAAAGTAGAAGACCTTGCTGGTTATCTCACAGCAAAGGATATTGCAGATCTTGCAAAGAAGTCTGACCTTGATGGATTCATCAAGATGGAAGACCTTCCTGATTTCTTGACAGACAGTGACCTTGATGATTTTGCAACCAAGAGATATGTAGACAAGAAGATTGAAGACCTTGTTGGTGGAGCCCCAGAGACTCTTGATACATTGAAGGAGATTGCAGAGGCACTTGAAGATAATGCAACTATGTCAAAGGTTGCAGAGGCTATCTCAACAAAGGCAAACAGTGCTGATGTATATACAAAAGATCAGGTTTACACAAAGACTGAAGTTGATGCAAAGATTGATGCACTCCCAACAGAAGGTTCATTTCCTGAACTTGAAGGAAGTGAAGAAAAGGAATTTGTTCCTGGTCTTGCAAAGGTAGAAGATGTTATTGATTATGTAGCAGATGCTATCACAGAGGCAACTCCTGATTTGAGTGATTATGCAAAGAAGGAAGATATTCCTGTTGTTCCTGAAAATGTAAGTGCATTCAATAATGATGCTGGTTACCTCACAGAACATCAGGATTTGTCAGATTATGCAAAGAAAGAAGACCTTCCTACAAAGGTCAGTGAACTTGAAAATGATGTTCCTTATCTCACAGAACACCAGGATTTGAGTGACTATGCAAAATATATTGACCTCATTGATTTCTTGACAGGTAGTGACCTTGATGACTATGTTAAGACAGAAGTTCTTGAAGGTTATCTCCAGCCAGAAGACATTGCAGACCTTGCAAAGAAATCTGACCTTGATGGTTATGTAAAGGTAGAGGATGCGGTTGAATTCTTGACAGCAAGTGATCTTGACATCTATACCAAGAAAGAAGATGTCTATACCAAGGCAGAGGTTGATGCAAAGATTGATGAACTTCCTGATGAGGGTACATTCCCAGAGATTGGAGGTAGTGAAGCAGAATTCACTCCTGGTCTTGCAACAGTTGAGGGAGTTATTGATTATGTGGCAGATGCAATCTCAGAAGCAGCACCAGACCTCACCCCTTATGCAACCAAGGAAGAAATTCCTACAAAGGTCAGCGAACTTGAGAATGATGTTCCTTACCTCACAGAGCACCAGGATTTGAGTCCTTATGCGGAAAAGGATTATGTTGATGTTGCTATTGGTAGTCTTGATATTCCTGAACATTCAGAGGTATTGACAACAGATGGAACTGTTCCAACATCAAGAAGTGGTATATCTATTTCAAGTGATACTGATAATGCTTTCATTGAAGAGGTCTATGTTGATGATTATCTCCATGCTGGTGTATATTATACAAGTAAGGGTATCAATAGTTCAAAGGATAATGGTGGAAGTGAACTTGAAGGTATAGATTACATTACATTATCTAATGGTGATTCTTGGATAAGGTTTGACAATAGAAGTACAATAACACTTTATATTCGTGATGATTCACTTGGATTCAATGCTGAAAATATTGTGGGTATCATTAATAGCGATGGTACTGAGACTATAAATCCTTATGCAGGTTATCCATATACAGAATCCCCTATTAGCTTAACTCTTGGTGGTAATACCTATATCAAGTTTAATAAAGATATTTATTTCACAGGAATGACTGAAGTAAGGAATGGTGATTCTACTGAATATATCTTTGGTCAGACAGGTAGTAACTATGAAGACCTTGACATCTATTCAGTAAATGTTCTTCCTACAGTGAATGCTTATGTTGACGGTGTATCTACCAGAGTTTTGACTGAAGGTGACAAGATTGAACTCAGTAACAGGATCGAAAGTCAGGCAATTGAACCTATTTCAACACAGGAAATACTGAACTTATTTTAATAGAAAAATAAAAACGATATTATATAATGAGCGACACTAACAAATATTTGGATTATGAAGGTTTGAGAACTTACCATGATGAATTGGTGAGCAGATTGGCAGACCTTGAATATGACCCTTCAAGATTGTTTGATGAGAAGATAGATCTTTTCGATAAGCAGAAGTGGGGTTCAGATAAGTATGGAAGAGTTGCAGGACTCAAGGAAGGTTTGATGATTACTGTTGGTAACCAAATCTGGCAACTCGTAGATCCAGTCACATTCAATACCGTTCTTTCAAGAGTTCAGCCTGCATCAGAAAAGGCATTGATACCTACTGAAGATCTTGGATGGAAGGTCATTGGTAATAATGTTGACTTTGACATTGCAAATCATGTCTTACATTTGACTAAGTAATTTGTGATTTGGAAAATAGGTAAAAGTGGTCTAGAAGTATCTCTAGACCACTTTTTTAATACTATCATAAATATCTTGTAGGTTTTATTTTTAGAAGATAATTAGATGATAGTTATAGCATTAACATCCTGGACAAAAAGGATAGGAAATGTCAAAAAGGTTGTTGAGAGTATAATGAGTAATACCCTACAACCAGACAGGGTGTATCTTAATTTGAGTAAGACAGAATTTACTGGGATTGAACTTCCAAAAGACCTGGTGGATTACTTCAACTCTGATGAGAGACTTGTGATAAACTGGGTGGAAGGACCCAACACAAAGGCAATGAAGAAAGTGTTTCCTATATTGAAATATCTCCAGGATGATGATATAATCATTGATGCTGATGATGACATTCTCTTCCCAAAGGATTTGATAGAAAGTAGGGTTAGGGATTTTGAGATATATGGCAAACAATACAGTATCTCATCCAACCAGCACAGAAGTGTAGGGTTTGATGGAAAAATGAAAGTTGTCTCTGCCACATCCTTATTCACCAAGAGGATGCTCAACAACTGGAAGAGGTTTGTGACACCTACAATCCTTGCAACCAATAATGATGACAGGACATACCTTCATCTCCTTTGGTTGAATGGGTATCTCAATAAACCTTGTAGTAAGTGGAGTGTGCATGAACTTCTGAAGGATTATGGGATGGCCCTGGAAGAACCAATGGGGAAAGCAGGTATCATAAAGACTGGAAGAATTTATGACAGGATTGCACAGAATGAGTTCAGTAAGATTTCAGGAAGAACAATATTGAATGCTTTTAGTTTTTGGAGATGATTAAAACAATAGAAGAATTAAGAAAGAATAGTTTGGTAGTTTGTGCTATGACCAGTTGGAAGAAGAGAATATCCAACTGTCATTATGCTATTACAAAACTCCTTAACCAGACAGAAAAACCAGACAGGGTTTATCTCACCCTGTCATCTGATGAGTTTCCCAAAAAGGAAAAAGAATTACCTAAAGATTTAGTAGAACTTTCCAAGATGAATGATGCCTTCATAATCAACTGGGTTAAGGAAAATACTAAATCTATGAAAAAGGTATTACCTGTATTACAGTATCTTAATGATGATGATATCATTATTAATTGTGATGATGATATGGATTTTCCAGAAGATTTTATTGAATGTAGATTAAATGAATTCATAGATAATGGTGCAGTTAATCCTATATCTGGTTCAAATATGTCTTGGCATTATGAAACATTTGGTTCATTTAAAACTTGGATTATTGTATGTACAAGTATTTTTCAAAAAAAGATGTTTAATGGATGGGAAAAAATAGTTGATGATGAATTAATTTCAACATACAATGATGATGTCTTATATACTTTATTATTCTTAATGAACGGATATAAAATTATTCCTACAAAAATATTAACAACAATGGATAATCCTGATTTAAGGAGAATTAAAAGTATAAATGAAAATGATGCAATGGGAGAAATGGGTATATATAAACCAGATGATCTTGTTTTTTCATTATTTTCACAGAAATTCTTTAAGGTATTTAATTATCCATATAATGATCTTGCAAAAAGAAATGCAATAATACAAACCCTTTGGACTAAACCATTAATATTAAAGCATAAAGATAAGTTAAAACAAAATATGATTATGGCATATACCAGTGCCATATCAATAAAGAAACAAGGTTATTACCTTAAATTATATACAGATAAGATAGGATATGATTTAGTAAAAGATTTTCCATATGATGAAGTTATTGTATTAGATAATCTTGATGATTTAAATCCAAGTTTGTTTGCCACTATAAAATTTTTGGCATTAGAAAGAGAACCATTGGATGTAGTTCATCTTGATTATGACATTGTATTATCAAAGCCTTGTATTGATTTTAAAGGAAAAGATGTACTGACACAAAATGAAGAAAATTATGCATCTTATGGAAAAAAAGAAAAACAA
>ODAI011571546.1_pt1 | contig 15555 bp, 13 predicted proteins | sample 1539321 | NCBI WGS metagenome assembly ODAI01 (sample SAMN02144231, study PRJEB22623) | gut metagenome | biome: sheep rumen | host: Ovis aries | place: New Zealand
CCAATACGTCTGTGATTGAACCTATAACTACAGGCGCAATCTCATTTGCCAATCCGTTCTCGTAGTAAACTAGAGAGCAATTTTTTAGATCCTCAATAAGCCACTCTCCCTCTTTAGGTTGAAGGGCTTTCTCGCGGGGAACGCGAAGCTCGGCGCCGTTTAATTTTCTCGCCGCTTCCGGAGAATCAACTCCCGCCAATTTCATGTAAAAGGCGTTTTGGGAACCTTCGACGCGCTCCACTTTGTAAAGCGTTGTATGGTCCTTAAGCCTCAAAGCAACTTCCTTTAACTGAGCGATGTGCTCATAACGGCCGGAAGCGCTCTCAACTTTAAATTCGCCCGAAAGTCCGTGAGGGCCTCGAACAAAAGCCACAGTCAAATCCATCGGCGCTATCAGTCCAGAATTTCAAGGCTGTATCGCTTGCCGTCTTTGTTAACCGTCGCGCCCAAAACAGTGCGCAAGGCTTTGGCAATGCGGCCATACTTGCCGATTACTTTTCCGATGTCGCTGTCGGCAACCTTCAACTCCAAAACAGGGCCGCGTTCGCCTTCAGTCTCATTCACAGAAACCGCGTCCGGATTATCGACCAATGATTTAGCAATGTATTCAATCAGGTCTTTTTCCATTTGCGATTCCTACTTTGACTGACCGTTGCGGGCCAGGCCTTTTTTGTTGAAAATTTTAGCCACTGTGTCAGTAGGCTGAGCGCCGACGCTAAGCCAATACTTGGCGCGGTCTTCTTTGAAAGCGATTTGTTTTTCCGCAACTTCGATGGGCTGGTAAGTTCCAATCTCTTCGATCGTCTTGCCGTCGCGGGGTTTTCTCGCGTCCATTACAACGATGCGGTAGCAGGGCCTTTTGGCCGCGCCAAATCTCTTAAGTCTGATTTTGACCACCTTAAACCTCCATGTAGAACTCGAAGCGAACGGGCTCAAGTTCTAATTTAGACAATAATACACTATACAGTGTGAGCGTTAATTATAATGAATTGAATAAACTTAATCAATAGTAAAACGCAAAAAATGCTCCCGCGGGAATTCAAACGATCGCTCACGAGGTACTTTTAGGGCAAAGAGATTAGCTTAACGTGTCCTAAGTTCGCGCCGTTTGCCTTCCCGCTCCGCGTTTTTTGCTTTTTCTTTACTACCTTAATTCTTTCATTATATTAACGCAAAAGAACAAGGCGGCGACAAGGCGGGTCCCAGCGGCGAAAAAAATGAGCCTTAGGTTCCCCCCGTCCTCCGCTTGCGGCTTAATGCCTGCGGCCAAGCCGCTTCGCTGACGGGGCCGCACCAAGGCTCTTTTTTTCTGCGTCCCGCCCTATTAGCCGCTTTTTCTTCGTTCTACCTTAAATGCTTTTTCATTATATTAGCGCAAAAGAACAGGGTGGCAACAAGGCGGATCCCAGCGACAGCGGCAGGCAAAAAAAAAACGCCCGCGGATTGGCGGACGCGTTTTGGGCTTGATAAAAGCTTTATAGGGTGCGGGCTAGGCGCATTCCCAGGTAATAGTTGGAAAAATCCGCCGGATCCCAGTTGCGGTTGGTGATTTCGTAGTACATCGTGTCGGTTCCGGCATAGCCGCCGCCGCGGTTGGCGCACTTTCCGTTTGTGGACTTAAGGTCGTTGCACCATTCCCAAACGTTTCCGCTCATGTCGTAAATGCCAAGCTCGTTGGGCTTTTTCTTGCCGACCTCGCGGGTCTTGTTTTCGCTGTTAAAGTAATACCAAGCGACTTCGTTTACGTCGTCGCCGCCCGAATACATGTAGCTGGCCAACTGGCTTCCGCCGCCGGCCGCCAACTCCCATTCCGCCTGGGTTGGAAGGCGGTAGCCTGTCTTTGTAAGGTCGCAGGTGACGGTGGCGCTTACGATTTTTCCGCCAGCGTCGCGCTTGACGTCGTTGATTGTGTAGCATTGGGCGGCCGCTCCCAAAGTCTGGGCGGTCAATTGGTTGCAAAAGAAAACCGCGTCGTACCAAGTGATGTTTTCAACCGGGCGGCGGCCTTGAACTTCTCCCGCGGCGGGATTGTTCTTGAATGAACTGGGATTGACTCCCATTACGCTGTTGTATAAATCCTGGGTGACTTCAAATTTGCTGATGGAAAAGCCCTTGATGCTTTGCGATCCAATGGTTCCCGCAAAATTATTCACTTGAACCGTCTGGCCAGAGGGGATTACAGTTACAAAATCCTGGGCAACAGTTGAAGCGCTGGGAACCGCAAAAGCGAACAAACTTTCAGCTGCAAACAAGGCGCACAAACAAATTGATTTTGCTTTCATTGCCATTCTCCTATAAAAAAGTCCAACGTACTTTCCCCTTATTTTAAATCATTGTAATTATACCACTCTTCTCTTAAAAATGCAAGTTTTTAAAGAAAAATTTTTTTTTACCCCTTTTTATATGGAAAAAAAGCGAAAAGCGCGCTATAATATCGGTATTTTTGGAGGCATTCATTATGGTAAAAGAAGCCGGCTACAAGCCGTTGGATATGAAGACATGGGCCAGAACGCCCTACTACAACTATTACGCGCACGGCTCAAAGGGAATGTGCGCCGTAACCGCCAATTTGGACATTTCGGCCCTGGCAAAAAAAGCGGGCGAAGACATTTACATTCCGCTCCTTTACGCCATCACAAAAGTAATCAACGCGCGCAAGGAATTCCGCGTCGGCTACTGCAAGGAAAACGGAGAATTGATGGTTTGGGACTACATTTGCCCCATCCACCGCGTTTTCCACCCCGACACGGAGACTTTCACCCGAATTTGCACTGAATGGAAGGAAGACTACAAGTCTTTCGCCAAGGGAGCCGCGGCCGACATAGAAAAAGGCGAAAAATGCGCCACGCTCAACGCCGACGAGTTTCCCGACAGCGTTTTTGAAGTTTCATACGTTCCCTGGCTGCACTACAGTTCGGTCAACATGAAAATGTCCGAAAGCGGAAAGTATTTGGCGCCTATCGTCACAATCGGAAAGGCGGAGGAAATCGGCGGCGCGACGCAGATTCCGCTTACAATGCAAATCAGCCACGCCGTGGCCGACGGCTTCCACATCGCCCGCTTCTTTGAAGAAGTAAAAGCCGAAACGGAAAAGCTTGCCGCCAGCCTCTAATCGCGCCGAAACAACAAGCAAGTCTAAAACAAAAAAAACCGCTCCTAAAGAGCGGTTTTTTTATCGAGAAAATTGCCTTTAAACGGCAGCTCTATTTAAGGGCGGCGCTGATGCGCTCCAAAACCTTTTTGCGGTCAAGGGGCTTGATGATGTAGTTCTTGGCTCCAAGAAGCAATGATTTTTTAACCAACTCTTCCTTTCCAAGAGCGCTTACCATTACGACGCGCGCGTTTTTGTCAAAAGCCATAATCTGCTCAAGGGCGGTGATTCCGTCCATGCGCGGCATTGTGATGTCCATCGTGACGATGTCAACGTTGGGGCACAATTCCTTGTATTTGTCGACGCCCTCTTTGCCGTCGCCGGCAGTGGCGACAACTTCGTAGCCTTCGCTGGCGAGAATCTGGCCCAACTGCTTTGCGACGAACATTGAGTCGTCTACAACCAAGACGCGGAATTTAGATCCGTCGTCTTTTGTTCCTTCAGGGGGACGCTCGTTAATTGCAGGAAAATCGCCTTTTGTTTTCATATTATCTTCTCCCTTTAAACCTTATTCAGCGCGTTCGCGAATAGCGACGTTCAATTCAATTTCACCGCACTCAGAAATGAGAGGAACAATCAAGGCCTCTACATTTTGAGCGGAACCCGGCAAAGCCGCAATTTCCATCTTTTCGCCGGCAAACAACGTTGGCGGCGTCAAGTCAAACTTAAATCCAAGCTCGTGGAGCTTTGTGACGGCTTGGGCTGTAATCAAGTTGGCCAGCTCGCTGATTGTGGCCTTGGCCAAGTCGTCAAACTGCGTAAGAGTTTCCCCGTTCATTTTTGAAGCGAGGTTAAGGGCGGTCTCGTAAGTCATGTCAAAAAGAACGCGACCCTCAACGTCGCCCGCCAAACCGACAAGCGCGGCAACGCCCATAACAGGCATGGCCACTGATTTGAGAGACAATTCTCCGCGTTTTACTTCAGCTCCTCCGAGAACCTCTTTAAGAACCCTGTATGAAGTTTCTACAAACGGATTGATATACTCAACTCTCATGCATTTCTCCTTATATTATTGTTTGCTATAATACGTCAATGAACCCTGGGTCTTTTCGCCCCAGTTCAAGCCAGAACCAACGCTTTCGTTTTCTCCCAAGAACAAGATTCCGTTGCCCTTGAGCTTTTCCTCAAAGTCAGCCAAAACCGTCTTTTGGCCTTCCGGCGGAATCAGCGAAAGCACGTCACGCGCAAATATAATGTCTGTCATCGGCAACGCGTTGGCGTTTTTAATGTCGTGATACTCAAACATTATAATGTCTTTTATTTCTTGTGTAAAGGTGTATTCCCCAGTCACGCTCTTTTGAACGTAGGGAGCCAGCCAACCGGCGGCGTCCGCGTCGGGAACAGTGAGCAAGGGAGCGTTGGCGATGTTAAGCAAGTCAGTTTCGTGCGCGTAAACGCGGATCTTTGACTGCGGGTAGCGCTTTTTAAGAACGCAGGCAAGCGAGAAAGACTCTTGGCCTTTTCCGCAGCCGGGATTCCAAACCAAAATTTGCTTGGCCGCGTTGTCCGGCAAAATATTGAAAACCGCGTCCGCGTACTCTTTTGTCCAGAAGGCGCCGCTGTTGCTTGACCAGAATGGCTTTAGGAACTCGTCCGCGTCATTCGCCGACGCGAACTGGACCGAAGCCCCGGCGCGGCTTTCCTTCCATTCGGAATAGCGGCTGTCAAACCAAGACTTGTTGACTTCCGTAATGTAGAATTTCTTGAACTCATTAAGGCCGTCGATGACGAACTTTCTGTCGGGATCGTCAGAAGCGGCGCTTGCCTCAACGGCTGGAGCGACGGGAGCGGCGGCCTTTGCCGGAGGAACGTCGCCTGAGCGCTCGTCAATGTCGTCGTCAGGATTGACAGCCTTTTCGGCGGCCTCTTTTTTGCCCTCTTCCGCAGGAGCCTCATCTTTGGGAAGCTCGTAGCTTCTAGGCTCGTCGCGGCCCTCGTCATCGGAATTCTGTCCAAAGATTCTGGCAATGTCCAGCAAAACGTAGAGGCGGTCGCGGGCCTCCCCTATTCCGTAATTCAATTTAATGTTAATGTCGCCGAACAAGGGGTGCGGCGGCTGGATTGAAGACTTTTGAATGCCGACAATTCCTTCGATTTGGTCAACCACAACGCCAAAGACATGGTCTTCGATTGTGATGATCAAAAGGTTTTCGATGTTGTCGGCCTTTCTCGGAGGAACTTCAATGTTAAAGAATTTGCGCAAGTCGATGATCGGAATGATTTCTCCGCGCAAATTGTAAACGCCCAAAACAAAAGGCACAGTGTTGGGAACGTAAGTAAAGCGGCTGGCTTTCACGATTTCCTTTACGTGCATAATGTCAATCGCGTAGTCTTTTCCCGCAAGAGTGAAGGCCGCCATTCTAAAATCGAACAAGGCGACCGACTCGCGCTCTTCGTCTTCTTCATAACCACGCTCAGTATTGTCTGTCTGGCTGTTAATCGCCACTGCTGTCTCTTCCATAAGCTACGCCCTTTTTTCCTGAAGCTGTTGCGCGTCTTTTTCCTGCCGAACTCCAAGCTCAAGCAGTTGACTTACATCGATAATCAAAGAAACCGAACCGTCGCCCAAGATTGAGGCTCCGGCAATTCCAGGCGAATTGGTGAACTGGTCGTGCAAGGCCTTGATTACAACGTCTTCCTCGCCGATCAATGAGTCAACCATAACGCCGATCTTTTTTTCTTGCGTTCCGACAATGACAACAAAGCAATAGTCGCTTGTGTTGGCGCTCTTTATGTGGAAGAGGCGGCTCAAGCGCAAAACGCTGATCACTTCGTCGCGAACGTTCATTACTTCGTAATTGTCTATTGTATTGATTTCTTCCTTGCGAACGCGCTGGCTTTCGATAACCGACGTAATCGGAATCGAGTAAACTTGTGTGCCGACGCGAACCAAAAGGCCCTGGATGATGGCCAAAGTAAGGGGCAGCTTGATCGTAAAGGTCGAGCCCTTGCCGGCTCCCGAAGTGACGGAAACCGTTCCCTTGAGTTTTTCTATCATCGTGCGAACAACGTCCAAGCCTACGCCGCGGCCGGAAACGTTTGAAATTTTGTCGGCCGTAGAGAAGCCCGGCATGAAAATAAGGTTGTAGGCTTCTTGGTCCGTAAGCAATTTGTTTGGATGTATAAGGCCGCGGTTGATGGCCTTGTTGCGCACTTTGTCAACGTTGATGCCGGCGCCGTCGTCGGAGATTTCGATGACGATTTGGTTGCCCTCGTTGGCGGCCTTAAGGAGCAAGGTTCCGGTCTCGGGCTTTCCCGCGGCCTTGCGGACATCAGGCTCTTCGATTCCGTGGTCAACTGAATTGCGGACGCAGTGCATGATCGGGTCAAGCAAGTCGTCGACGACAGTCTTGTCCAATTCGGTGTCTTCGCCTTCCATGACCAGCTCGACCTTCTTTTTGAGGTCGCGCTGCAAGTCGCGGACAACGCGGGGGAAGCGGTTGAAAATCTGCGAAATGGGAACCATTCGGGTTTTCATTACGCCTTCCTGAAGCTCGCCTACAATCTGTCCAAGGTTTTGCGTTGAGCCGCGGAACTTTACGTTAAGGTCCTTTAAGGTTGCCGTAAAGGGGTCGAAATAATTGATCAAGTCGCCGTATTCCTGAACGATTTTAGCCTTAACGTCCTTTGCCGGAGTGCCGTTCTGCATGTCGTTAAGGTATTCGGGAAGCTGCTCAAAAAGGCGGCGGTACTTTTCCCTAAAGCCGGCCATGCAAGTCATCAACTGAACCTGCATGTCGTTCATTTGCATGGCGTACTGGTTAAAGGCCGCCTTTATGATAACGGTTTCTGAAACAAGGTTGAGCAAATAGTCGATGCGCTTTGAGTCCACGCGCAAAACAGCGTTCTGCTGGATGTGGGTTCCTGTCGCGGGAGCGGCTTTTGCCGGAGCGGCCGCCTTGGGAGCCTCGGCCTTTGGCGCTTTCTGGGCGGGAGCCGGAGCGGGCGCGGAAACCGGAGCGCTTTCTTGCGCGGCGGCTGGAGCCGGAGCCTCGGCTTTTGGCGCCGGGGCTGGAGCGGCTGCTGCGGGAGCGGAGGCCGCAGGGGCGGCGCCTGCTGTCGGGCCGGTTACCGGCTGGCAGTCAGTGCTAAGGGTTACGTCGCTAAGGAAGGCGACGTCTTCGATCGCGCTGGGCTCTTGGTCGGAAGCCAAGTAGTAAACGACTTGCGGATAAAATTCGTCTTCGTAAAGGGCGTCAAAATCAGGAACGGTTTTAAGAACGGTTCCGCAGGCCTTAAGGGCGGCAAAGACTTGAATGCCGCCGACTGAGTTCATCGGATTGTTTTCGTCAAAGCGGACGTCCACGCTGTAAAGCTTTTGGGCGCCCTGCAAGCCGTCTCTAAGCTCGTTGTAATCGTCCGCGCTAATCGGCGGAAGGCTAGCGGCCGGAGCGGCGGCGGCTGGCGCGGCAGGTTCCGGAGCGGGAGCTGCAGGAGCGGGCGTCGGAGCTGCGGCGGGAGCGGTTCCAGCCGGAGGCGCGGCCTTTTTCTTTTTCTTGTCGCCTTTTTCCGGAATCAAAGCGTTAAGGCGGCTTTCTAACGGACCGACGTCCTCTTGGTAAACAGAGCCGTTGGCGCGAGCGTCAAGCATGGCCTTGATAACGTCAATCGAATTTAAGAGCAAGTCGACGATTTCTTCGTTGGCGGCCAAACGGTCGCTTCTAAGCTCGTCCAAAACGTCTTCGACTTTATGAGTAAACTCCGCGAGTTCCGTAAATTCAACTGTGGCCGAGCCGCCTTTAAGCGTATGGGCGGCCCTAAAGATTTCGTCAATGGCCTCGTGATTGGAAGGATCGCTTTCTATTACAAGAATATTGCTTTCAAGAGTGTCTACCTGAGACTGGGCCTCAGTGAAAAAATCTTTTAGCAATTCTTCATTATTTATGTCAAGATAATCACTCATACCTTACTATTTTATACTATTTTGGCTATAAGTCAAGAATAAAAAAACGTTTTTTTTTCATTCGCCCGAAATTTCAAAAATCCGCTCGTCATTTGACTGGAAATATTGCCTAAAAACCCTGCGAACGTCGTCGGCGGTGACGTTTTTGGCGGCGGCGGCCAGCTTGTCAAAGCCGTCAATGTCGTCAAAGGTCAAAAGGGCCGTGGCGGAACGGCTTGCGATTGAGGAACAAGTCATTTGGTTTTGATATGCGGAATTTATGTATTTTTTTATGTAGCCTTTTATGTTGCCCTCAATGTCGCTTTGCAAAAAGTCTTCTTCCGCCTGGGGAATGTAGGAGGCGGCGTTTTCCATGTCGCTGACCCTGTACAAAAACACCATTCCGTAGGGAGCGGGAGAAAAGCCCACCGACGCCGACGGCGTGTAGCAGGCGCCATGCTTGCTTCTTATGACGTTATAAAGGGATTCGTTGTACATAGAGGCCGCAAGCCGGGCGACAATAAGGTCTTCCGAAAAAACCGACGGGCTTTTAAAAACAAGCGCGATGTGGCCGCTGGCTTTTGGGAGAGCCGGACTTGTAAGGGAAAGCTTGTCCGCGCTTATGGAAATTTCTGGAATTTTTGGAAGCGCGAATTCCTCTTGGCCGGCGGAAACTTTCGCGAGGCTCTTTTCCAAAGCGCCGCGCAGCTTTTTAAGATTGACGTCGCCAGCGGCCACGACGAACAATCTGCGCGAGTCAATGATTTTTTTGTAATGCGCCTTGAGATTTTCCATCGTCATGTTGGCGCGGGATTCCGGCAAAACCATCGAAGACGTTCCCAAGGGATGGTCCTTGTAAATCTCTTTGTTGATTGTATAGAACAAGAGGCTTTCGGGGTCGTTTGACCTGCGCTGGATTTCTTGGTCGCATTCGGTCATAATGTGATCGTATTCAGTTTGGTCAAACGAAGGGTTCAAAAAGCAGTCCAAGAGCGCGTCGAGGGCCAAGTCAAAATAGTTTGAAATGCATGAGACCGAAAGCGAGGAGCCCGCGTAGCTTGAGCTGGAAACAATGCTGATGTTTTTGTCGTAAGAAAGTTTTGTCAAATCCTTGTAGTGGTACTTCCAACCGCCGTGGCTCATAAGCTCAAAAAGCTCTTTTTCGATTCCCGACTGGTCGCGGGGGAACAAGAGCGTTCCGCCCTTTGCGCAAACCACGACGGAAGCGATTCTTGTGGAATCGACGTTTTTGTAGTAAACGGGAACACCGTTTTTAAGAGTGAAGGCCAAACCGTCTTTGGCCGGCCTAGAGCCGCAAGAAATCAGCGCGCAAGAAAAAAACGCGATCGCAAGCAATTTGCAAGACCTTAAAGCGACGCAAGTCAAAAGCGAACGCAAGCCTAAGACGCCGCGCAAAAACTTTTTTTTCATTCCACATCCTCCTCATTGCCGCTATTGAACCAAAATGCGTTTTCTTTTTTGACTTCCTCAAACGAAAGCTCGTCAAATTCTTTTTTAAGGTTTTTATAAACGGTTGGATTGACAACGGCAACGACAAACGCGTTTTTGCCAACGACATATTTCTTGAGCGCGGCGGCGATTTGCGAATCAGCGACCGCGTCCTTTTTCTTTTCGTAGGAATAATAATAGTCCTTGTCGCAAAGAGTCCACCAACAACGCGCGTCCGTCAAAAGAGACTGAAAATTTTCGGCGGCGATGATCTGCCTGTCGCCGCGGCTTTTTTTCATTTCCAAAAGCTTTTTCTTTCCAATGACTTTTTTTTCGTCCGCAAAGCCTTTGACGATATTTTCTGAAACGTCATCGTAAAATTTTTTCACGCGCGAAGGAAGCGCCGCTTCCGGCTCCAACACAGTAGCGTAAAAGTGAATCAAGCCGGTTCGCCGCCTGGTGGAATAACCGCCGCCTACATAGTCGCCGGAAATCACCTTAAGCTCCTTGTCGTCCCAAAGCTCCTTTGCGTAAATCGAAGACGGGTCGTTTATGTAGTCAGTGAAAACGTCCAAGGGATATGTTGACGATCGGTCAAAGTCAGCGTCGGGGCCGCGGTAGTAAACAAGGATTTGCGCGATTTGCGGAGACACTTGCTCGTTGGGCATGACAAAAAATCTTGTCTGGCCAAATGGCTCTTGCGTTTGAAGGGCGCATTCGCTGTCAAAGTCAAAGGAGCCGCGCTCCCAGCCGTCGAAAATTTCTTGGGCAAGGCGGCGGACTTCCTTTGCGTCAACGTCTCCGCCAATAAAAAGCGCGGCGTTGTTGGGAACGTAGTATTTTTCTTTTATCGACTTTAATTCGTCAAGGCTCGCTTCTTGAACGGTTTTGACGGCGCCTGACGGATCAAGCTGCCAGGGGGCGTTTGGGAAAAAAGTTTTGTTGAAAAAATTTCCTAGAATTGTTCCCGGCGAATTGTACTTGGCTTGAATCTCGGAGACGACGACTTTTTTTTCGGCCTCGAATTCGGCCTCGTCCAAAAGCGGCTCGCGAATCGCCGCCGACCAAAATTCCATTCCCTTCTTCAAGTCTTCCGATGGAATCGTGAAAAAATAATTCACGCAGTGCTCGCCTGTCGTTCCGTTCCAGTCGTCGACGCCAAGCTCGGAAAGCGTTTTTTGGAAGGCGGCGGAATCCTTGCACATCGAGTTTCCTTTAAACATCATGTGCTCGTAAAGGTGGAAGATTCCCGTGTTGTCGCGCCTCTGGGTGACGCCGCCGGCTCGGACTGCGATTTCTATGTATGCCAGCGGAACCTTGTGGTCTTCGCGGACAAAGACGCTAAGGCCGTTTGAAAGCGCAAAATATTCCGGGTAAAGCGAAGCGGATTTTTTGCAAGACGCAAGGAGCGACGCAAAGACAAGCGCGAAAACGAGCGCGGCAAAGCGTCCACGCTTTTTGGCAATTCCACAATTCATTGTTTTGCCTCCAAGGTAAATTTTCTTTTGTTGTAAACAAACACAACCGCCGCCATGCAAATGATGACCGCGTAGCCAATCCAACTTAGCGCGTCCGGGATTTGCTTGAACATCACAAAGCCCAAAAGCGAAGAAAAAATAATTTGCGAATAGTCAAAAATAGAAATGTCGCGCGCGGGCGCGAAAAAGTAAGCGTATGTTATGCCGAACTGTCCAAGGCAGCCCGCGACGCCCGCTCCCAGCAGGCACAAAAACTGCGCCGCGGAGGGCGCGACAAAATTCAAGAACATAAAGGGCAGGCAAAGCGCGCAGGAAAAGCAGGAAAAAAAGGCTATAACCAAGGCGCCCTTTACCTTTAGCGTTCCAAGCTTTCGCACGCAAGCGTAGGCAAAGCCCGCGCCCATTCCGCCCAAAAAGCCAGCCAAGGCCGGAAGCGAATGAAGCGCCGACGCGCCGGGCTTTATCACAAAAAGCGCGCCGCAAAAGGCTCCGATTGTCGCTACAAGAGGAAGGGGCGCGATTTTTTCTCCAAGCAAAAAGAGGCTGAAGACGACCGCGAAAAAAGGCGACATTTTGTTCAATATCGCGGCGTCGGCAATCGGGATTCTGTCCAAGGCGTAAAAGTTTCCAAAGATTCCGGCGGAACCGCAAAGGCCGCGCAAAATTAAAAATTTTAAGGCGCCTTTTGGAAGCAAGGGGCCGCGCTCTTGGCCCTGGCTTTTGTTCTTTCCCCTTCCCTTTAGCAAGACAAAGAGCGTCACAAAGACCGCGACGATGTTCCTAAAAAAGGCCTTTTCTGTAAAGGGAAGGTCTCCCGCCAAATGCGCGAGCGCGGCCATGAGGGCAAAGTTGAAGGCAGAAAAAACAAGGCAGGCCGCGCCCTTGAAGAAAGCGCCGTTAGAGCCGCTCATTTAAAGTCCTTGACTCCGTCCAAGTCCAGCGTGGCAAAAAGGTCTTGGACAGTTTCGCGGCGGCGGATTTCCTTAAATGAACCGTCGCATCGCATGAGGATTTCGCCGGCGCGGAGCTTTCCGTTGTAGTTAAAGCCCATCGCCCTTCCGTGCGCGCCCGCGTCGTGAATGATGACAAGGTCGCCGTTTTGAATTTTTGGAAGCGGGCGCTGGACCGCGAACTTGTCGCAGTTTTCGCAAAGGCTTCCGACAACGTCGTAGACTTCCGTTTTGGGCGCGGCCTCTTTTCCGCTGACCGTGACCTCGTGGTAGGCGCCGTACATGCCGGGCCGCATAAGGTCGGCCATGCAAGCGTCAACGCCGATGTATTTTCTGTAAGTGTCTTTTTTGTGAATCGCTTTTGTGACAAGCCAGCCGTAAGGGCCTGTGATCGGGCGGCCGCATTCCCACTTGATTTCCAAGCCGTCAAGGCCCGCGGGAACGATCACGCTGTCGTAGAGAGCGCGGATTTTTTTTGCCACTTCGAACAAGTCCACTTTCTTTTGGCCGGGCTTGTAAGGGATTCCGATTCCGCCGCCCAAGTCAAGGAATTCGATTTTGATTCCAAGCTTTTCCTTAAGTTCCACCGCAAGCTCAAAAAGCATTTTGGCGGTGTCCGCAAAGTAGTCGGGATTAAGCTCGTTTGAGGCGACCATCGTGTGGAGGCCAAAACGCTTGGCGCCAAAGTCGCGCGACTTTTTGTAGGCCTCGAAAATCTGCTCGCGGGTCAAGCCGTACTTGGCTTCCTCGGGCTTTCCGATAATCGCGTTGCCTTCCTTTAGCGGGCCGGGGTTGTAGCGGAAGCAAATCAGCTCCGGGAATTTTCCGTCCAAGGCGTCGCGCAAAAATTCTATGTGGGTGATGTCGTCAAGGTTTATGATGTTTCCCTGCTTGTATGCAAGCTGGAATTCTTCGGCCGGAGTTTCGTTACTGGTGAAAATCACGCGCTCGCCCGTGATTCCGCTCATCTGGCAAAGCATAAGCTCGGGCAAGCTTGAACAGTCGCCGCCGCAGCCGCAGTCGGCCAAAACTTTTAGCATGTAGGGATTGGGCATGGCCTTTACGGCAAAGTGTTCTGTGAATTTTGGGAAAATCGAAAAGGCTTTGGTAAAGTCCGCCATGTTGTCGCGGATGGCCTTTTCGTCGTAAAGGTAAAAGGGCGTGGGGAATTTTTTCGCCAGTTCCAAAAGCCGCTCATGGCTCAAAGGAAAGTTGTCGCTCATTTTTAAATGCCTCCAATAAAAAAAGATTTTATCAAAACGAGCGCGCTTTGTAAATGAGCGCCATTCGGCGATCAGCTCTTGTAAAGATCCCACCACGCCTTTATGACCTTGCCCCAGCTTTCCGAAAAGCCGGTCCAATCAACGTAATGAAAAATCGGATTGTTTTGTTCAGTGGCGTTGGTCCACTTGCTTCCCACAATCGAAAGGCCGTAGGCGCAAGTCTCTTCAACGGTTGCGACAGTTTTTTGTGAAATAAAATCTTTGTTTCCGGTAAGATACAATTGAGCGATAGTTGTGTCGCCCCACGAGTATCCGTCCGTGCCGTTCTTTAAAACGCGCCGGCCGCCCCAAGAGTATATTATCAACTTGTCGTCGCCGTTCTTCAATAATTCAAAAAGAGAGAGGGCGCTTTTTTTGGCGCCGTCGGGCAAACCATTGTCGTTGGCGATGTCAACGCAAAGCCAGCCCAAATCGTTAAGCCACGCGAAGGTTCCGCAATAGGCAAGGCCCTTGCAGTTTTCAAGGCTGCTTACATCCTGCGCCATGTAATTTAAAAAAATCGAATAAAAAAGATTGGAGTCGTTTTCTTTTATTTTCAGCAATTCGTCGGAAAGCTTGTCCACTCCGTCCTTTAGAGCCAAAGCCTTTTGCGGGTCAAGGCTCATGAAAGAGGAAGTGTAGACAGAGCAGCCGCTTGACCTGGAATTTATAGCCGAGTCCGCGTCGGCGGGCGGGGCAAGAGGCTCTTTGTAATAGCGATGCATGTAGGCGCTTACGATGACCTTTCCAACGTCAAGCGCGGTCATTCCGCTTTTTATGTTGGTGAAAACTCCGTAGTAGTCCGGCATGCAGCTTACGTTGGCCGAAGCGCAATAGTAGTCGGCGCATCCCTTGTAGTTCCACAAAATCTCGGCCGTAGCCTGCAGGCAAAGGTCGTTCCACAAAATCTTTGGCTTGTCGGCGCCAGTGTAGCCCGCGGCAGAAAGCGCGTCCGTTATGTTTTTGCAAGTCAAAAGCCTGTCTGTGTCGTCGCTCGCGTCGGAGCACAAAGAGGAGGAAATCATGGAGGCGTTTGAATCCGTGTAGGTTTCCTTGTGGGTTCCGGCGCCGTGGTCCTGCAGGCACACGACGACGTTGGACGCCGAATACCGGACCTTTGCCCACTTTAAAAAGTTTGTCAAAGTGGCCGGGTCGGACATAGCGGGCTCTTTAGGAAGCCAGCCGCGCGCCTGCGCGGTCAAGTCCTTTGTGTTGGGGCCGACGGAAAAGCCGGCGCCAAGCGTTACATAGCCTGCGCCGAATTCGTTTCCGCTTTGGGGAACGTAAGCCAGGCTGTAGTCGGCGCCGATTTCGTACAAGGCGCCGTCAGGGTGAATGTATTTTTGATTGCCTTTTTTTTCTTCGCTGATTCCGTCCCAAAGGACAAGAGCGGTCACCGACGGATAGCCGGCCTTGGGGCTTCCGTCCGCGTTGCGCGTTTTGGCAAAGGCGCATTCGATGTCGCGAATGTTTTTGTAGAGGTCGTCGTTTATGTAGCTGTCGTCCGCGTCAAAGTAAAACAAAAAGAGCCAGTCGTCGTTGGTGTTTGGAGAATCTGAAGAATTGCTGCAAGAAAAAAGCGCCAAGGCGCAAAGGGCCGCGAAGGCTGCGATGATTTTTCTCACAAGGCTCCCAAAATGCCCGCCGCCTTTAAATCACCCTTTTTAACGGCAATCTCCAAATATTTTCTTGCCAAGGCCGCGTCTTTTTTAACGCCGTCGCCTTCTAGGTAGCGGCGGCCTGTTTCGCAAGCGGCGGGGCCATAGCCTGCGTCGGCGGATTTTTTATAGAAAGAAAAAGCCTTTTTGGCGTTGGCTTTTGTTCCCACGCCAACTTCAAAACAATGGCCCAACTCATAGGCGGCGGGAGCGCAGCCCAACTTGTCGGCCTTTTTGTAATACTCAAAAGCCTTGTTGTAATCGGGCGAACCAAAGTTTCCGTCCTCGTACATGCAGCCCAAATTCAAAATGGCCAGCGTGTCGTTTTTTTGCGCGGAAAGCTCAAGCCAGTAGGCGGCCTTTTCATAATCCTGCTCGACTCCCCTTCCGTCAAGGTACATGCAGCCCAAATTGTTGGCGGCCTTGTCGTGCCCTTGCTCAGCCGCCTTTTGGTACCAGTAAAGCGCCTGCTTGTAATCTTGGGCAACCTTAAGACCCCTGTCATAGCAACGGGCCAAGTTGTACTGAAAGTTCGCGTTTCCGCTCTGGGCCAGGCGCGTCATCTCATCGACGGCGGCCGCGTCAGACGCTTCCGGCGGAAGCTCTTTTACATCCTGGGCGTTCTCGCCGTTTTTTTCTCGGGGAGCGGAATCAACCTGAACCGGCTCTTTAGCCTTCCCCAAAATGAAATCCTTTATTTCGTCAAACGTGGCTGAAAAGCTGTA
>ODAI013710263.1_pt1 | contig 15555 bp, 10 predicted proteins | sample 1539321 | NCBI WGS metagenome assembly ODAI01 (sample SAMN02144231, study PRJEB22623) | gut metagenome | biome: sheep rumen | host: Ovis aries | place: New Zealand
GAAAGGCTCCACGGTGATGGTCGCTCCATCCTTGAAATGACGCATGAACAGCTGGCATGTGGTGACATGGTCATCCGGTCCATGAGCCCTGCCGTCGATGAACAGGGAGCAGGCTCCGCATATACCTTCACGACAGTCATGGTCGAAAGACACGGGACCGCTGCTCTGGCAGCCTCTTTCAACAGCCACAGGATCGTTTCCCTCTCGGATAAGCTGTTCATTCAGGATGTCAAGCATCTCAAGGAAAGAAGCATCCTCCTCGATTCCTGAGATGTGATAGGTCTCGAAATGACCCTTTTCCCGGGCGTTCTTCTGACGCCATATCTTAAGATTGAATTCCATATCCGGCTAGTCTTTGTAATTTCTGGTTTTAACTTCGATGAATTCGTACTTCAGGGGTTCCTTGTGCAGTTCGGGATCCTTTCCTTCACCCTTGTATTCCCAAGCAGCCACATACATGTAATTGGCATCGTCCCTCTTGGCCTCGCCTTCTTCGGTCTGGCTTTCTTCGCGGAAGTGTCCTCCGCAGGACTCGTTCCTGTTCAGGGCATCCCTGGCCATCAGTTCTCCTATTTCGAAGAAATCCTCGAGCCTGAGGGCCTTCTCGAGTTCCTGGTTGAACTCGTACTGCGAACCGGTGACGCGCACGTTGGAGTAGAAGTATTCCTTGAGTTTGCGGATTTCTTCTATGGCCTTCTTCAGTCCTGCTTCATTGCGCGCCATTCCGACATATTCCCACATTATGTTTCCAAGTTTCTTGTGGATGACATCGACAGGTTCCTTGCCCTGGATGGAGAACAGCCTGTCGATCCTGGCCTGGACAGCCTTTTCGGCTTCGTCGAAAGCAGGGTTGGCGACATCTGTCTTAGGTTCTGCGAACTTGTGGGAGAGATAATCTGCGATGGTGACAGGAAGTATGAAATAACCGTCGGCAAGACCCTGCATGAGCGCGGAAGCACCCAGGCGGTTTCCTCCGTGGTCGGAGAAGTTGGCCTCTCCGATAGCGTACAGTCCGGGAATGGTTGTCTGAAGGTCGTAATCAACCCAGATTCCACCCATGGTGTAGTGGATGGCCGGATAAATCATCATCGGCTCTTCCCAAGGGCTGACATTGTTGATCTTGAAATACATGTCGAACAGGTTGCCGTAGCGTTCCTGCACCCTTTGGTGGCCGAGCCTCTTTATTGCGTCTGAGAAATCGAGGAAAACTGCAAGACCGGTCTCGTTCACACCGAAGCCGGCATCGCACCTTTCCTTCGCAGCCCTTGATGCAACGTCACGGGGAACGAGGTTTCCGAAAGCAGGGTAACGGCGCTCGAGGTAGTAGTCCCTGTCTTCTTCCGGAATCTGCGAAGGCTTGATCTCATGCTTCCTGAGTTTCATCACGTCTTCCATCTTCTTGGGAACCCAGATACGTCCGTCGTTCCTGAGGGATTCGGACATGAGGGTAAGCTTGCACTGCTGCTGACCATGGACGGGGATGCAGGTAGGATGGATCTGTGCGAAGCAGGGATTTGCGAAGAAAGCTCCCTTCTTGTAACATTGCCAAGCAGCGGAACCGTTGCTGTTCATCGCATTTGTGGAAAGGAAGTAAGTGTTTCCGTAACCTCCGGTGGCTATCACTACTGCGTGGGCTCCGAACCTCTCGAGCTTTCCGGTCACCAGGTTGCGGGCTATGATACCCTTGGCCTGGCCGTCTATGACCACAAGGTCGAGCATCTCATGGCGGGGATAGCTCGTGACGGTCCCGGCTGCGATCTGGCGGTTGAGCGCAGCATAAGCACCAAGAAGGAGCTGCTGTCCGGTTTGCCCGCGGGCATAGAAGGTACGGCTTACCTGGACGCCTCCGAAAGAACGGTTGGCGAGGTAACCGCCGTATTCACGTGCAAAAGGAACTCCTTGTGCGACACACTGGTCTATGATGGCAGCGCTTACCTCTGCGAGACGGTAGACATTGGCCTCACGGCTGCGGTAGTCGCCTCCCTTGATGGTGTCGTAGAAAAGACGGTAGACGGCATCGTTGTCGTTCTGGTAATTCTTGGCGGCGTTGATTCCACCCTGTGCGGCGATGGAATGAGCCCTTCGCGGAGAATCGGAAATGCAGAAAACCTTCACATTGTAGCCAAGTTCACCGAGGGAAGCGGCTGCAGAAGCGCCTCCAAGTCCGGTTCCGACCACGATTATCTCCAGCTTTCTTCTGTTGTTGGGATTCACGAGACGAAGCTCTGATTTGCGTTTGGTCCATTTTTCGGCCAAAGGTCCGTCAGGAATCTTTGAGATTAGTTTTTCGGCCATTTTATTATGTTTTATTGTATGTTTTGCTTCCTGGGCAGAAATAGTCTGCAATTTTAGTCATTTTTATCGTATTCAGCAATTTTTATAGCCTTCATCAGGCCATTTCGACCTGCACATCCTGCTGTATTTACGGAATATCCTCTTCAGGAGAAGATCGTATCTCCATCCGCTCATCCCCGGACTGAAAGAGGAATCGACATACTCCTCAACCTTGCGGCACTCACTCGCACACCCGTTCTCGAATCCGCATATTCCTTTTATCACCAAAGAATAACTGCAGATCTTGGATTTTTCAGAGTCGTTCTTCAAGTAAGCGGGGACATGGTCCTTCTCCCTCACCATCAAAGGAACATAGACGCAGGTAGTGGGACAGCCGCAAATCGTCCACATCACCGTCCGCAGGGGATCCTCCCCTGGCGCAACGCCTTCAAAAACTATTGAAGCAGAGGTTATATCCCTTACTATAGGTTTTCCGGAACGGGATATCATGTTGAATATTTCCTTGTGGGAAACCGTAGACACGTCCATTCCCTCCATTATGCTCTCAGCCTTTTCAAACCTGTCCACTCCTTTCCTGTCTTCAGCCCGTCCGCTTCTCGTGAAATTAGTAACCACCATCCATCCACCTTCCTGGTCGGCCACATCGTATCTTTTCCAACTATGGTTGTTTACCTCATAATATGCAGCTTCTCCAAGGGCGTCTATTATTCCGAAATTGGCCTCTATCCCCCATGGTTTCTCCCTTTCTGAAAGGTACTTTTCAAAATCGGCGAGGCTGGCGCATCTCCCGAGCGCTTCGAACATGACTTCTCCCTCGCGGTCCATCATACCGGCAGGGACATCGTCGTCCTTGAGGTCGTAAGTGGCGGTGTTCATTATGCAGAAGCCGGCAGAATTGGTCCCGGACCAGACTTCTCCGCCCGTCGAGGAAGAATTCATCAGTCCTATGAAGGAATACTTCTCTCCCTGGAACCACTTGATGCAGTTGTTGAGTTCCCCCGTGTCCCTGTGCTTGAGCATGACGGGCCTGCCGTCAGCCCTGACCTTTCCGGATATTATCACGGAAGTGCAGCAGAAAGCCTCAATGCAAGAGAGTGAAAAAAGCAATGAGAGCAGGATCCTAGAATAACGAGCCATTTTCTATCTTGTTTGCTTCAAGTTCAGAATCGAGTCCGAGATGATGGTAGGCAAGTTCCGTGGCCACCCTTCCTCTCTGTGTCCTCATTATGAAACCTTCCTTTATGAGGAAAGGTTCGTAAACCTCTTCGAATGTTCCCTGGTCCTCGCTGATAGCCGTAGCTATGGTGTTGGCACCGACCGGCCCGCCCTTGAAATTCTGGATAATGGTCCGAAGGATCTTGTTGTCTATCGAATCCAGTCCCCGCTTGTCGATCTTCAGCTTGTCGAGGGCATACCTTGTAATGTTGATTTCAATACGTCCGTCTCCCATCACCTGCGCGAAATCCCTCACCCTCTTCAGGAGGGCGTTGGCTATACGCGGTGTCCCGCGGCTCCTGAGGGCTATCTCCATCGCAGCCGCCTCATCTATGTTGACTCCCAGGATCCTGGCGCTCCTGACCACTATCCTGACCAGGTCAGAAGTGTCGTAATATTCAAGAGGCAGGTTGATTCCGAACCTGGCACGGAGCGGTGCGGTAAGAAGGCCGCTCCTTGTCGTGGCGCCTACAAGGGTGAACGGGTTTATGGAAATCCTGACAGACCTGGCGCCGGGCCCCTTGTCTATCATTATGTCAATCACATAGTCCTCCATCGCCGAATAGAGGTACTCTTCCACCTCCGGGGAAAGACGGTGTATCTCGTCTATGAACAGGACGTCCCCGGTTTCAAGGGAAGTCAGAAGACCGGCCAGGTCGCCCGGCTTGTCAAGCACCGGGCCGGAAGTTATCTTCATGTTGACCCCCATCTCGTTGGCGATGATGTGGGCAAGGGTTGTCTTTCCAAGGCCGGGAGGGCCATGGAAAAGGACGTGGTCAAGGGCTTCCCCCCTCATCTTCGCCGCCTTGATGTAAACGTTCAGGTTCGAAACTATCTCCTTCTGGCCGGTGAAATCTTCAAGGTCCTGCGGACGGATTATTCCTTCCAATTCCTTATCTTTGCCAGCGTTTGTATCGTGGGGATCGAATTCGTTCATAAGAGTTCTCTTTAGACAATACAAATATATTGATTTATTTTTATATGTTTTGATGGTGATGATAGGTCTGTTGAAAAGTTGATAACTTTACAACAGGCTGTACTGTAAACAATTGACCCTTGTAAACCTTGTTCATTGAAAAGGTGATGAAGCCTTGATGGCCTGTTGAAAGATTTTATTCCTTCGAATATCCACTTTTCCCGTCATGGTTTTCAACGCGGTTTGAACAGTTTTTCAACACCATTTATTGATGTATGTTGATAAGTTCAGAATCTGTAAGAAGATTGTCTGACACCCTTGCCCGGAGGAATGAAGTTTCCTGCAAAGGACTTTTCCTCTCAGCGAGGTGGTTCGTCGTGAGTGAAACCGCACTTGAAGGGATTTCCCTGATAGTACTTCCTGACAAGGAAAGCGCTGAATACTGTACCTCCGACTTGTATGGTCTTGTCGACGGTGATGTGGTTTTCTTTCTCCCCGACAGCGGAAAGGGTGTTGAAAGGAGCAATTACAAATCATCGCTGAGCGTGCAGAGGACTTCTGCGATAGGAAAGATACTTTCGGCCTCGCAAGACGCATCCGGCAGGCTCTTCATTGTAACTTATCCGGAAGCCCTCCTTGAAAACGTACCCCTTCCCTCCAAAGTAGGCGATTCAGTCTTCAGGATAAGGAAAGGAGACGAAATAGACTTCGTTTCCATAAGTGAAAGGCTCGTGGGAGAGGGATTCGAAAAGGTAGATTTCGTTTCATCTCCAGGGCAGTTCAGCATCAGGGGATCCATCATAGACATATTCTCATATTCCTACAATTTTCCTTTCCGTGTGTCTTTCTGGGGGAACGAGGTTGAGAAAGTCCATGTGTTCGACTGCAATACCCAGTTGTCAAAGGAAGAAGTAACTGAAGCCGAGATACTTCCCGACCTCGCTGAAAGCCAGGATGACAAGGGGGCCAGTGTTTTCAGCATATTGCCGGCAAACACAACGGTCTGGCTTGACTCATCCGACATGTACAGGGACAAGCCGTTTTTCGACGAGACTGCCCGGTTCAAGAGAGTTTTCCTGGAAGTTCCCCTTTCCTGTCCAGTGAAGGACACAGTCGTGTTCGACATCGCTCCCCAGCCTGTTTTCAACAAGAATTTCGAGTTGCTCTGTGCCGACATAAGGAAGAAGATGGAGGGCGGGTACAGGGTATTCATCTACTCTGACAAGAAATCCCAGACGAACCGCCTGAAATCAGTGCTTGAACAGAGCGGAGGGATAGTTCCCGGTTTCGTGGAAGGCCGGAACATCCATTCCGGATTCATAGACAATGGCGACAAGGTTTGCTGTTATTCCGACCATGAGATATTCGACAGGTTCCACAGGGTCAGCATACGCCGCAGCGTGGACAAGACGGAGCAGCTTACCATAAATGACCTGACCGCTTTCAACATAGGGGACTATGTAGTCCACATAGACCACGGAGTGGGAATATTCGGTGGCCTTCTGAGGATGAAGGACGAGATGGGAAGGATGAAGGAGGTTGTGAAACTTACCTACAAGGACGGAGACGTAGTGCTTGTTTCAGTCCACGCGCTCAACAAGATATCCAGGTTCCGCCCTGCGGATGGAGAGATTCCGAAGATAAACAAGCTGGGATCCAAGACATGGCAGACCCTAAAGAATTCAGCCAAGTCAAGGATAAAGGACATAGCCAAGGATCTCATACAGCTGTATGCCAAGAGAAAGGCATCGAAGGGATATGCATTCTCGCCTGACACTTACCTCCAGGAAGAACTTGAATCTTCCTTCATGTACGAGGACACCCCCGACCAGGAATCTGCCACCAGGGCTGTCAAGCACGACATGGAGGAGCCCAGTCCGATGGACCGTCTCGTGTGCGGCGACGTAGGGTTCGGAAAGACCGAGATAGCAATAAGGGCTGCATTCAAGGCGGTGGCTGACGGAAAACAGGTGGTGGTACTTGTTCCTACGACCATCCTGGCTCTCCAGCATTTCAACACTTTTTCCTCACGCCTCAAGGATTTTCCTTGTTCCGTGGACTATGTCAGCAGGCTTCGGACGGCCAAGGAAGTCGCCGCCATCAAGGAAAAGCTGAAGGACGGGACCTTGGACATAGTCATAGGTACCCACAAGATGCTTGGAAAGAGCTTCGAATTCAAAGACCTCGGCCTGCTTGTAATAGATGAGGAACAGAAGTTCGGAGTCGCGGCCAAGGAGAAGCTGCGCCAGATAAAGTCTTCGGTGGACACCCTCACCCTTACAGCTACACCTATTCCGAGGACCCTCCAGTTCTCGCTTCTGGGCGCCAGGGACCTTTCCATAATAAACACTCCTCCTCCTAACAGGATACCCACCCAGACCGAGATTATACTGTTCGACAAAAATGAGATAAAAAGCATAATAGATTACGAGCTGAACAGGGGAGGACAGGTCTTCTTCCTTCACAACAAGGTTGAGGAACTACCGGCCATCCATGACATCCTCCACAGGCTTGTACCCGACATGAAGATATGCGTAGCCCACGGGAGGATGGAATCCAAGGAACTTGAGAACAAGATGCTGGATTTCATGAGGGGCGACTACGACCTCCTTCTCTGTACTACCATCATAGAGAACGGACTGGACATTCCCAACGCGAACACCATCATCATAAACCAGGCGCAGAACATAGGCCTGTCCGACCTGCACCAGCTGCGGGGAAGGGTAGGAAGGTCCAACAGGAAAGCATTCTGCTATCTCATCGTGCCGCCCCTTGTGTCCATAACCGAAGAAGCCCGGAGAAGGCTGAAGGCCATTGAAGAATTCTCCGATCTCGGAAGCGGTTTCAACATAGCGATGCAGGACCTTGACATAAGGGGAGCCGGCAACCTCCTTGGTGCGGAGCAGAGCGGTTTCATAATGGACATGGGGTATGAAACCTACCAGAAGATCCTTTCCGAGGCGATGGAGGAACTTGGAGTGGAGACAGGGGTAAGCACGGGACGAGGCGAAGAAACCTTTGTCGAGGACTGTACCATAGAAACCGACCAGATAGCGATGATGCCCGATTCCTACATCGACATCACCGCGGAGAAGATAAGGATTTACAAGAGCCTGGATTCTATCCGGAACGACAAGGATACGGACAGGATGAAGTCGCAGATCGAAGACCGTTTCGGACCGATGCCCCCGGAGGCCGAAAACCTTTTCGACGTAGTAAGGATAAGGAACGCGGGACAGCGCCTTGGATTCGAAAAGATCATAATAAAGAACGGTATGCTGATAATGTCCTTTATATCCAACCAGATGTCCCCGTATTTCAAGTCCGGCACTTTCTCGAGGATCATAAGCAGGATAAACGACAATGCTTCCCTTTTTACCCTGAGGCAGAGTTCCGGCAAGCTCAAGATAGTTTCGAGGGGAGTGGAATCATTGTCGGGCGCACTTTCAGTTATCCGCAGGTTGCAATAATTTCATTAACTTTAAAAGTTTTTCCTGATAACCGGCCATCTTAAGATGAATCTGCTCGTAGAAATAGGCAACACCGCACTGAAGGCGGCATGGTCCGAGGGTATGACGCTCGGAAAGACGTTCCGCTACCAGGGAGAGAAGATGTTCGACTTCGTACGTTCCCTCACTGCAAGGGAGAAGCCTTCTGTTCTGGTGATTTCTTCCACCATAGAAGTCAGCCGGAAGGAAGAGGAAAGGTTCAGGGAATGTTGCGGGACCCTGCTCCTGATGGACAGGAACCACACCGGGACGGTGAAGGAATATTCCCTCCCGGAGTATCTTTCTCCCGACAGGGCGGCATCCGTCATTGCTGCCAGATACCTTTTCAAAGGAACGGGGAGCGTGGTGTTCGATTTCGGAACTACCCTTACCATAGATGTAATAGGAGAGGACGGAGGATACCGCGGAGGAGTCATATCTCCAGGATTCCGGACCAGGTTCAAGGCCCTTAACAGGTATTCCAGGACACTCCCCGTGGTGGACACCCCCGCTGCGGTGGAACCTATCGGTAATTCGATAGTAACCTCCATGGAATCAGGAGTTGTGGGCGGCATAATGTTTGAAATACAGGGCTACATGTCGCTTTATCCGGGAAAAACATTCGTTTTTACGGGAGGAGACGCTTTATATTTTGCAAAAAGAATGAAAAACTCCATCTTTGCAATCTGCAATCTTGTACTGATGGGGTTGGCATTGATTGCTGACAACTATGTTGAAAAGGAGAGTTAGGAACATACTTCTATCGGTATTCCTGTGCATGGCCGCCATTCCTGCGGCAGCCCAGGAAACAGCCTACAATGCATATTCCCCATATTCAATGTTCGGAATAGGAGACATCTCCAAGCAGGGATCCGCCTATAACATGTCGATGGGAGGGGTAGGAATAGCCACCAGGGACAAAAGGGCAGTGAACTACCTGAACCCTGCTTCTGTCACCGCCAGGGAGGAAAAGTCTTTCATGGCCGATTTCAGCGTCCGCCAGGGGAACAGGTACTATTCCCAGGCCGGAGGAGTGAAATCCGTGAACAATACGTTCAACCTCTATGATGTGGTCCTGTCCTTCTCGCTGTGGAAGAATGTAGCCATGTACGGAGGATTCTCCCCATACAGCGATATAGGCTATACCATCACCTCGAAGGAGGACAATTCCGACATCATAGCCAGGACGGGGGACATCACCTACACCTCCGAGGGCTATGGCGGCCTTTCCGACCTTTTCGCAGGAATAGGAGTCTCTCCCCTGAAAGGATTCTCGATAGGGGCCGAATACCAGCACCTGTTCGGAAATCTCCACAAGAACAGCAGCATGGTCCCTTCCGGATCCACTTACAGGAGCATCTACAGCGGCTACAACATGAACCTTTCCGCCGACACCTTCAAGTTCGGGGCACAGTACGAGTTCCCGGTCGGCAAGAAGGTCACGGCCACCCTGGGCGCCACTTACAAGCTGGGAGCGAACCTCAAGGGAACCGTCCGCGACTTTGAATATGAACTCCTGTCGTCGGTCACCGATACAACCAGGATCAACATCGACACCCTTGCGAACAACCCCGGCAGGGTCAGGATATCCGGGGAACTCGGATTGGGAATAGCCCTGAAGGGGGATGACAAATGGACGGCGGAAGTGAACTACTACCGGTCTGGCTGGGGGTCTTCCGGGATGGACAAGGTCACCGGTTTCGCAGTCGTGGGCAATGCCGTTTTCAGTGCCACCAACTCGCAGTCGCTCCGAGCCGGATTCTCGATATGTCCCAACAGGAACGACATCCGGTACTACCGGAGGACCATCACCTACAGGGCCGGTGCGTACTGGGACCAGGCCTATTGCAAGGTGGACGGAAGTTCGGTCGATGCGTTTGGCTTGACTTTTGGAATGACACTGCCAGTGTACCGTGCGCATAACGGAGTGACGCTTGGAGTGGACATAGGACAGCGGGGGCGCATGGCCGGGAACCTGATACGTGAAAGATACATCAATTTCCATATAGGACTGAATATATTTGACATTTGGTTCTTGAAACCAAGATACGACTAACTGAAAACTCTATTAACGATGAAAAAGATTGCATTTGTACTGCTTACTCTAGCAATGTCTGTCCTGGGTACCGGCGTTTATGCCCAGGGCACCAAGGGAAAATATGGCAGCAATCCCGAAGACAGCGTAAAGTGCGTGAGATATCTGGATTTCTACCAGCAGCACTACAAGTCTAAGAATTTCGACGAGGCCCTTCCCAACTGGAGGGAGGCGTACAGGATATGCCCTCATTCCGCCAACCAGAACATGCTCCTCAACGGAACCGAACTTCTCAAGAGGCAGGTGTCCAAGACCAGGGACAAGGCGGCCCGCGAAGCCATCATCGATTCGATCATGACCCTCCAGGATGAAAGGGCGGCCAATTTCCCCAAATATTCCATCCAGGCCCTCAACAACAAGGCCAAGTACGCCGTCATCTACAGGGCCGACGACTACGAGTTCCTTTACAAGACGATAGGCGACGTGGTCGAGCAGAACAAGGAATACACCAATTTCGGTTCGTACGTTCCTTACTACCAGTCAGCATTCAACCTCTTCAAGGACGGAAAGCTCACTGAGGATGACATGATCAACATCTACTTCAACGCTTCCGACAACCTTGAGAAGGCAGAGACCATCGACAGCGTGGAACTCGTCAAACTCAACCTTTCAAAGGCTGACATCAAGAAGTTCAGCGCAGCCCTCGACAACGCTTTCTCCGACAGCCAGGTTGCAGACTGCGAGACTCTCCTGCCGCTGCAGCAGAGCCGCCTGGAGGCTGATCCCGACAATGTAGATGTCGCTCGCAAGGTCGTCAGGGCCCTCAATTCGGCCGAAGGCTGCGTCAACAACGACACCTATGTGAAGGCCGCCACCATGCTCTACAACAACGAACCTTCCGCCTCGACAGCCTACAGCCTCTACATCCTCAACAAGGTAAGGGGTGACAAGGATGCCGCACTCGGTTACATCGAGGAGGCCGTCGGATTCGACGACGTGGACAACGAGACAAAGGCCAAGTACCTCAACGAAGCCGCCGGCTACGTCCAGGGAACAAGTACTTCCAAGGCCCTTGACTATGCCAAGAGGGCTGCCGCCCTTGATGACAAGTATCAGGGAACCTTCTACTACATGACCGCCAATGCATGGATGAGCGCTTCCGGCGTCACCATCAACGGCAAGTCCAACGAAATGAGCGCCCGTGCCAAGTACTGGGTCGCCATAGATTACTACCAGAAGGCAAAGTCCGCGGATCCTTCCCTCTCTGAGGCCTGCAACGCAGCCATCGGAAGGGCGAGCAGCGGCTTCCCTGCCAAGGCCGATGCCTTCATGTATGACCTTACCAACGGGCAGACGGTCAGCGTCAGCAGCAGCGCCGGCTCAGCTTCCACTACCGTCAGGACCAGATAGAAAACCAGAAAGGCGCAGGCCTTGAAAAAAACAGGACATAGCCTTAGGATGATTGCAACCGCTTCGGCGGTTGCTTTCGTCGTATTTTCTTCTTGCAAGGAGCAGCTTCAGGAAGCGGAGGAAATCAACATTGCCGAAACCCCGGTCCAGACGGTCGACAGCATGTTCGTGGTCCAGACGGACAACGGGAGGCTGAAGATGAGGATAGAGGCCGGGATAATGGAACGCTACGACAACGACACCAGCGCCTACGAGCTTTTCCCGAAGGGACTGTCCGTTTTTGCATATTCGGAAGACGGGAAACTGGAAACCATGCTGTTCTCGGACAATGCAAGGCATTTCAAGAGCAAGGTGCGTTCTTCGGAGATGTGGTCGGCCTTCGGCAATGTCTTCGTCCAGAACGTGCTGAAGCAGGAGACCCTCCAGACGGACACCCTTTACTGGGACCAGGCGAACAAGGAAATCTACACGGACTGCTATGTCAAGATGTACTCCAACGACGGATTCATGCAGGGCTACGGGATGAGGTCGGACGAGATGGCAAGGAACTCCATCCTTTACAAGACCTTCAACAGCTACGGGGTCGTGATCAAGGACTCCACCAAGGTCATTATCGATTCTGTCAATTTCATCGGCCCCCTGCTTCCGGACAGGAAGACAAAAGTCGTTAAAAAGAAAAAATAGTGGTTAATTGAATAAAAATCACTATCTTCGCACCCCAAATCGTATTTGTTGGAAATTATAAAATAATAATACACAATGGCGATTCTTCAGAAAACTCGCGAAAAAGCCGGGCTTGCGGTGTCAATCATCATCGCACTTGCCCTTTTGTCATTCATTATCGACCCTGGCACCCTCGAGACGGCCTTCAATGCCATGTCATCCAGGAATGATGTTGGGGCAATTAACGGCAAATCAATAGGTTATACCGATTTTCAGCAGGATGTTGACAACCTGTCGACCATCTATGAAATGCAGACAGGGACCTCTTCCCAGAACGAGCAGCAGCAGGAGCAGATCCGCAACGAGGCTTGGCAGACGCTTGTTTCAAGGTATCTCCTCAACAAGACCGCTTCTGCAGCCGGTCTCAATGTAGGAAAGGAAGAGATGAAGGAACTCCTTTTCGGAGAGAATGCTTCTCCCGTGATCCGCGACTTCTTCACCGGACAGAACGGGGAATTCTCCTCCGAGAAAGTGAAGAATTTCTACAACAGCCTTTCACAGGACGCTACCGGCAGGACCCAGGCCCTGTGGAACTACCTCAGGACCAGGGTGTACGACAGCCAGTACTATTCCAAGTACGCCAACCTGCTGACCCAGAACAATCTCCAGTCTCCCCTCATGAGGGACAAGGACATCGAAGGGAACAACGTCACCACCAACGTCGATTTCGTGATGGTTCCTTTCTTCGGTGCGGCAACCGACAGCACCCTCACCGTCTCTGATTCTGAAATCCAGAAGTACTATGAGGCCCGCAAGAGGTTCACCAAGCAGCCCGCTTCAAGGGACATCGAATATGTAGTGTTCGAAGTCAAGCCTTCAGCCGCGGATATCGAGCTTGCAAGGCAGGGCATCAACTCCCTGATGGAAGAGTTCTCCACAACCGACAACCTCAGGGCTTTCCTCAACACCAACAACTCCAGCTATTCCGAGTACTGGTACAAGGCCGGAGAACTCAACAGCGTCAGTTCCGAAATCAACGATTTCGTGTTCGGAAACGCCGAAGGCACCTCAGAGGTAGTCCAGTCCGGCAACATGTTCCGTGCTGCCAGGATCATGAAGACGGCCCAGATTCCCGATTCCGTCTATGTCAAGTACATAGTCCTTTCCCCTGAGAACGTCGCCCTCGCCGACAGCCTCATCGGAGTGATCAAGAAGGGAGAAAACTTCTCCAACGTCGCCACGGCCTTCTCGCTCGACACCAGGACCGCTACCGACGGAGAACTCGGAACCATCGGCTGGATGACCCAGGCCATGATGCCCCAGGGACTCGAGACAACCCTTACAGCCCCTCTGAACGAACCCTACCTGGCAAAGGCCCTCAATGGATATTCCTGCATCCTCGAGGTTACCAAGCGTACCGCACCTGTCACCAAGAAGCAGGTGGCCATACTTGAGAAGGAGGCTGTCGCAGGCGGTGACACCCGCAACGAATACTACTCCCAGGCAAGCCGCTTCGTCGCCCTTGCCAAGGGCAGCTATGACAACTACCTCAAGGCTGTTGATTCCCTCGGTGTTTATTCCCATCCCATCACCGTCCTCGAGAGCACCGGAACCTACGGCGCCATCGACAACGCCAGGGAAGTCACCAGGTGGGCCTTCGACAACAAGCCCGGAAAGGTTTCCGACATCATGAGCGTGGACAACAACTACTACTTCATCGCTACCGTCAAGGGCATCCACAAGGAAGGAACTCCCGCTTTGGATGAGGTCAAGGATGGCATCAAGAGCATCCTCCTCAACGAGGCCGCTTCCCGCAAGGCTGCAGTCGAAGTCGCGCAGAAGATCAAAGGCCTTGGAGACCTCCAGGTCATCGCAGACACCCTGCACACTTCGGTAAGCCCTTCCGTCGACATCCATTTCGCGGCCCTCGGCGCGCAGCAGCTTGATCCCAAGTTCATCGGTGCTGCATCGGTCGCTCCCGAAGGACAGATCTGCGGACCGGTTGCCGGAAACTACGGAACCTATGTGTTCAAGGTAAACTCCCGCGAGACAGAGTCCTTCTACACTGAAGACGATGCCAAGCAGGCAGCCCTCCAGAAGAGCAACGTAAACCTTCAGTCCATCCTTGGATTCATGATCCAGGAGAAGGTTACTGACCATCGCGCACGCTTCTTCTAGCAGACCGGAGGTCTCTGGCCGCTCTGCTTCACGCAAACAAAAAAGAGGTCGACTAAAAAGTCGGCCTCTTTTTCTGTGCGTCAGTTTTCGCAGAGGCGGCAGGCAGCAATCGCTGGCGGACGTGTCCACCCCCGGACACACGGGCAGGGGCGAGGGGCCCGCAAGAAACGAGTTCCGCGTCAGCGGGACGAAGGGCGTTTATTCTGCACCGAGAAGTTTGAGAAGGTCTTCGAGCGTCTTTTCAATCTTGCCCTGGTCCAGGCTTCTGCCAATGCTCTCCACCTTCTTGCGCAGGCTGGCGGTGTCGATGTTCTGGGTGATGCCCTCGATTGACTTGCGGATCCTTGCGGTGTCCACGGCATTCACGAGGCCTTCCACCGACTGTCTGATGGCAGCGGTGTCGATGCTGTTGACAAGCCCCTCGAAGGTGTTTGCGAAGTCGTTTACTCCCTTGTTGATGGCGTTAGTGTCGATCTGGTTGATGATCCCGTTCAGCACTTCGGGAATCTGGTCGATAAGGTCTCCGATTGTCTGGGAAGCGGAGGCAATGCCGTTTTCAAGGAGGAGGGCATTGTAGCGGGCCATTGCCTGGATGGCCTTGCTCTTCTCTTCCGGCGAGTAGGAATCGGAGTTCTCTTCATATTCCCTGACAAGGGCCTGGTAGGATTCCTTGGACTTTTCCCAGTCCTCGGAAGTGTAGCTTGAGGACTCCTCCGCTGTCTTTTCGACGAAGTCGTCCATCTTCTCTGGAAGGCTTGCGTTGGTTGCGCATCCCATGGCCAGCCCAAGGGCTGCCACCATTGCGAAGAAAGCTGTTCTTTTCATCTTTATCAATATGTTCGGTTAAACATTGAACAGGAAATGCATGATGTCGCCGTCCTGGACGACGTATTCCTTGCCTTCGGTTCCGAGTTTTCCGGCAGCCCTGCAGGCGCTTTCGCTCCCCAGGCTTACGAAGTCGTCGTATTTGATGACTTCCGCCCTGATGAACCCTTTTTCGAAGTCGGAATGGATGACTCCGGCCGCCTTGGGCGCCTTGTCGCCTTCGTGAATGGTCCATGCCCTGCACTCATCCGCCCCGGCGGTGAAGAATGTGCGCAGTCCAAGAAGGTGATATGCTCCCTGGATCAGGCGGACGACGCCGGATTCTTTCAACCCCATCTCTTCAAGGAACATCTGGCGGTCTTCATAGCTGTCCATCTCGGCAATCTCGGACTCCGTCCTTGCGGAGATGACAAGGATTTCGGCGTTCTCGTCCTTTACCGCATCGCGTACTGCATCGACGTAGTGGTTGCCCTTTGCCGCGGAGGCGTCATCTACGTTGCAGATGTACATGACCGGCTTGTTGGTCAGGA